>Ga0210399_10000233_pt1 | contig 45012 bp, 29 predicted proteins | sample IncBWC14MmetaG_FD_150865 | JGI IMG/M metagenome (GOLD analysis project Ga0210399, IMG submission 150865) | Forest soil microbial communities from Barre Woods Harvard Forest LTER site, Petersham, Massachusetts, United States - Inc-BW-C-14-M | ecosystem: Environmental > Terrestrial > Soil >... | reverse complement strand
GATCTTCCCAGGCACGCCTTCAATCTTCAGTGGAGAGCAGAGCCTCATGCAGTTCGAGTACACTAACGCAGAACCCGCGCAAAGGGCGAATGAATTCCGCACGCCTGGCGAATTGCTCGCCGGCAACTGTTTTTAACGAATATTCCTTGTCGGCACGAAGAACTTCTTCGGGGGCCGCGCGGCCTCCAAATCGATCGCGCCTACCAGACGAACTTCAATGCAAACTGAATCTGGCGGGAAGTTGTGGCGGTGCCGGTGATCGTGCCAGCGGTTCCAAGGAGCGCGCCGTTCCCGTCAAAAATCTGGTTGTTGGATGTCGGAGGGTTAAAATTCGCGTGATTGAGTGAATTGAAAATCTCCACTCGAAACTGCACGTTGAACGTTTCGGAGATGCGCTTCATGGGGTTGTTCTTGAACAGAGAGAAGTCGAAGTTGACCAAGCTGGGGCCGACCAAGCTGTTGCGCGAGGCATTGCCGACGAGATTAGAACAGGTGCCGGCAATCGGCTGGGGGGTGGGTTGCGCGTTGGCGCCGAACGGGGTGCACAGGGCCGCGAAAGGCGCGAGCAGTTCTGAGGCCGCCGGCAGAGCAAAACAATTCAGATTGAGGTAGTTCACGCCCCCATGGATGGGATTGCATCCTTTCACATAGTTTGGGAAGTCAAACGGGTCGGTATTGCCAAGGCCGAGCGGGTCTCCGCCAATGGTCGGCGTAAACGGTACACCCGTATTTGCCTGCAAGATGCCGCCGAGTTCCCAGCCTCCCGCCGCCCAACGGAGGGCCGCGAAGGACATCTTGGGGTTCGGGATCTCCCAGGTGTAGCTGACCGTCAGAGTGTGCTTGATATTGAAATCGGACGGTCCGCGGCGAGTTTTGGGATCGAAGAAAAAGAGAGTGGAAATGCCGTTCTGGAACTGATCGCCATCGGTGGTGCCGGAACTGGTGTCGATGCCTTTGCCAAAGGTGTAAGAGGCTTGCGCCTGCAATCCGTGGCTCATCCTCTTGCTCAGCTGCAGTTCGAGAGCGTGATAAATGGAGCTGGAATTCCAGAGCGTGCTGGAGACCCGACCAAAATTGGGATTGAGAATGGTCCCACCGTTCCAGAAATAACCGTCCGTAGTCTTGGCGGAAGGAAGCACAATGGAGGTGTCGTCGGCCTGGAAGATGTTGTGCACGGCGCGCGAGCCTACGTAAGCAATCATGACGGTAGTGGCGGGAGCCACCTCGCGCTGGATGTTGAGGTTCCACTGCATAACGTAATTGCGAGGCGGATGCTGCTCGATGAAAGCCGCGCGTTCTGTGGTCGGGTCGTTCGAGAGGGATGCGAAGGCTGCTTTCGGAAACGGATTGCCGGAAGTGATCGAGGCGTTGGCGGACTGAGCAAAAGGAACCGTCCCATCTACAGTGTGCCGCATGGAAAGAGGAAGCACCTGAACGTCGAACATTCCGAAGCCGCCGCGAACGGAGGTCTTCCCACTGCGAAAGGGGTCCCAGGAAAAGCCGACGCGGGGTTCGAAGTCGCGGAGTGAGGGATTCGCGAACAAAGGCGAGCCGGTAAAAACCTGAGAACCGGTCAGGCTGTGAAGGCTGGCCAGTTCTCCATGCACATCGGTAGGTACCGTTGCCATCTCATAGCGCAATCCCGCATTGAGCGTCAGATTTGGGCGGTAGCGTATATCGTCCTGAACGTAGGCGCCGAAAAGCGTCTCGCGGAGGCCCCGAGGAGTGGTCGTTCCAGGAACGTCGATGCTGAGCGTGATGGGTTGATTCACGGAAGAAGGCGTGTTGTGGATAAAATCCGCCACCGAGCCAAAGCCGAAAACGCCACCGGGGAATGAGCTCGAGAAGGAATTGTCCTCAATGCGCTCGACGTTGGCTCCGAATTTCAGCGAATGAATGCCCTTAACGAGGAACAGGTTGTCGTAAGCCTGCCAGGAATTCCAGTGAAAAACCTGTGGTTGCGTGGTGCTTAGTCCGCCCGTGAATGAAGTGAGTCCTGCAATATTGATGGAGCCCGCGGTTTCCCCGGGAGCAAATCCTAAACTCGTGTCCGCGGCGAGCGGGTTGATAGCGGTGCCACCCGCGGGCGCGGCTGCCAGCACGCGGTTATAGCCAAAGCGGAAGGAGTTGGCCAGGAAGGGAGTGAAAATATGGTTTTCTTCGATGGTCACCAGCTGGCGTCTGGTCTTAAAGAACACGATTTTGTTATTGAACTCATCATTTTGCGAGGAGGGGGCATTGTCGAACATGTAGCTGCCCGCCAGATTGTCTCTATCGGAGATTCTATGGTCAAGACGGGTAATGAAGTAGTTCTCACGGGTAATCCGTGCTCCACCAACGGCGAAATCGGCGATGTCCCCTGCGCCGGGAACGCAACCTGGGCACTCGAGCGCGCCATTGGGTTTCGGGAAAAACTGCAGATACGGCAGGACTAGTGGATTTACACCGTTGTTCGTGGTAACCGAGCAATCCGGCGAATTGGGATCACAAAGGATACCCTGACGGGCATGGAGCGAGGGTACCTGGTCAAATTCGCTCAATCCGAGGTTTTCGCGGAGTCCTTCGTAAGCGCCGAAAATGAACGTCTTGTCTTTGTGGATCGGGCCTCCGGCCGATACGCCGAACTGATTGCGCTTGAAGGCCGGCTTGGCCGGCAATCCAGGCGCCGCCGGTGTATCAAAAAAGTTGCGCGCATCGAGCGCACTGTTGCGCAGATATTCAAAAGCGCTGCCGTGGAATTGATTCGCCCCGGAACGCGTGATGGCGCTGACGACTCCGCCGGAGGTGCGCCCGTACTCTGTCGAATAGTTGGTCGTCAGGACGTTGAATTCAGCGACGGCATCGACGCCAAGATTGCCGCCCAAGATGCTACCGGGGGCCTGGTTCGAATAGTCATTGATGCTCACACCGTTCATCAAGTAATTGTTCTGCTGGGGCCGTCCCCCCGTGACGCTCAATTCCACACCGAGTCCCCGGCCGAGGCGGTCCGTGCTCGTGACACTCACCATGGCGCGAATCACCGAAACGCCGGGCTGGAGAGTCGCAAGATCGGTCCAAGAACGGCCATTCAGAGGCAACTCGCGCACGGTGTTTGAGTCGACGGTGTTGCTGATCGTGGAGGAAATCAATTGCACGTCTGGGGAGATGGTGAAAACCTCGACCTTCTCACTTACCGCCCCAACCTTCAACGCCATGTTTAGGACTTGTTGAGACCCTACGGTCAAGGTGATGTCGTTCTGGATGGAAGTTTGGAAACCCGTGGCCGAGATCGTAGCCTGATAGTTTCCCGGCAATAAATTCGGTGCCGTGAAAATGCCCTGAGAATTGGTCGTGGCGGTTGTAAGTGCACCGGTAGCCGCATTTTTGATGGAGACAGTGGCGCCGACAAGCGCCGCACCGGAGGCGTCACTGATCGTACCTGACAGGCTTCCGCCGACGACTTGAGCAAACACGGGGACGGAGGGGAGCAGTCCGACCGCCAAAACGGCAACCAACAGGAAGCCCAGGAACCTGATGCCGGATTTATATCGAGTCATCATTCGTCCCCTTTTCGAATCGAAAATGAACCGGACGAGTGAACTCGGAAATATTCCGACCCCTATGCCGGCCCGAAACGCTCGAAGCTACGGGGAGGGCGTTTGGATCCGACCAATAAAATCACAAGGTTGCGCTTCCCCACTTATTCGCGAATGCACCCGGTTATAGCTACAACTTTTTACACTGACACTCTTATGGTGTAAAGCTTCAATTGCCGTAGTGTGTCTTACTGAACTATTGCAGTCCATGGGCTGTTAAAGACGGACAAAGGGATGCGGAATGAAAGCGGCGTAGAGGGCCTGCTGAGCAGATCCCTGTTCCGATCTTAGGAAGACGCAATCAGTCGCGGCTCGCTTTATGTTGTCACGGGAGGGTGGGAGACTTGCATCCAACTGGTAGACTCTTCGGGAGGGAGACAGCCATGTCCATACGACCGGTGAAGAGGTTGATCAAGTCCAAGCCGACGACGGAAGGCGCGGGGGTGCATTTGCGGCGGGCGTTTGGGTTTGGGAACACTTCGGATTTTGACCCGTTTTTGCTGCTGGACGATTTTCGGAATGATGTGCCGGAGGATTATCTGGCAGGGTTCCCGTGGCATCCGCATCGCGGGATCGAGACGATTACCTATGTGCTGGCGGGAACGGTGGAGCATGGCGACAGCATGGGGAACCATGGGGCCATCGCGGCGGGCGACGTTCAATGGATGACGGCGGGAAGCGGGATCATTCACCAGGAGATGCCCAAGGGCGACCACGCCGGGCGAATGCATGGATTTCAATTGTGGGCGAACCTACCATCGGCCCTAAAGATGACCGCACCGCGGTATCAAGAAGTGCAGGCGCTGGACATTCCGGCCATCCAGGACGACGACGGGACGCACGTGCGCGTGGTGTGCGGAGAATTCTGGGGGAAGAGCGGGCCAGTGGACGGCATCGCCGCCGATCCGATTTATCTCGATGTGTCCGTGCCGCCGGGGCGGAGGAAGACGCTGCCAGTGGGAATCACTCGGCATGCGTTTGCCTACGTTTTTGCGGGGGACGGAAAGTTCTGCAATGCGTCTGAGCCCCTCGCCGTGCCAACGGAGCCGGTGAGCTGGGCGGACACGAAACCCCCGGCGGAGGCGGATAACCGTTCGCTCGTGCTGTTTGACCGCGGGGACGAATTGATGGTGCAGGCAGGCGACGAGGGGATTCGGTTTCTGCTGGTTTCGGGCAAGCCGCTGGAGGAGCCAGTGGCGTGGTACGGCCCCATTGTGATGAACACGCAAGAACAGCTAAGGCAGGCGTTCAGTGAATTGGAAAAAGGGACATTTTTAAAGCAAGCCGCCCACGGCTAGCCGTTGTCGATTTTCGGCGCTCCCGTTCGACTATCCCACAGGAGGCAATACCATGGAATATCTGCTGCTGATTTATCACTCAGAGGCCGAAGGGGCCAAGATGTCCCCCGCCGATCTGTCTGCGATGTACGGGGAGTACTTCAAGTTCACGGAAGAAATCAAAAAAAGTGGCAACTACATCGGCGGCAATCCCCTGAAGCCGACGACAACGGCGACCACGGTGCGCGTCCGCGACGCCAAGAAGATCGTCACCGACGGCCCGTTCGCCGAAACCAAGGAGCAACTGGGTGGCTATTACCTGGTCGAAGCCAAGGACTTAGACCAAGCCATCTCCATCGCGGCTCGCATACCGGGCGCGCGTTTTGGCTCCATCGAAGTGCGCCCCATCCTGCCCAGAACCCAAGCCGTCCAGGCCTAGGATGTGCGTTGCTTGATAGCGGGCCTCACAGCCGATCTCGGCAGCGTGCCGGAAGTTGACAATCCCCTTCCCGCAGGGTGAGATAAAATCCTCACCTCATGGATTTGGAAAAGCTCCACCGGGAAGAGTCCGGTCGCATCCTTTCAACGCTCATTGGTCTCCTCGGCGATTTTGACCTCGCCGAGGAGATGCTGCAGGAAGCCTATGCCGCGGCGCTCGAGAAGTGGCCGGTGGAGGGAGCGCCGGCGAATCCTCGCGCTTGGCTGATCGGCACGGCGCGGCACAAAGCCATCGACCGCTTGCGGCGCGCGCAGCGATTTGAACGGAAGGCGGAAGAGATTCTAAAGACCGCCGAAATCTCCGTGCTGCCAGAGAGCGAGCTAGAAAAGGAAATGGTTGCGGATGATCGCTTGCGCTTGATCTTCACGTGCTGTCATCCTTCGCTGCCGCTCGAAGCGCGCGTTGCGCTTACCCTCCGAACTGTTTGCGGTATCACCACCGAGGAAATCTCCAGAGCGTTTCTAGTTCCCTTGGCAACGATGGCTCAACGGCTGGTGCGTGCGAAGGGGAAAATTCGCGAAGCGGGGATTCCCTATCGAGTGCCCTTAGAGGGAGAGTTGCAGGACCGCGTGGACGGCGTGCTGCTGGTCGTCTATTTGATTTTCAATGAGGGGTATCTGGCGAGCAGCGGCGATGCGCTGATCCGGCGGGAGCTTTGCGCGGAGGCCATTCGGCTGGGGCGTGTTCTGTGCGGACTTCTCCCGCAGCAGGCGGAGGCGCGGGCACTGCTGGGGTTAATGCTGCTGCACGATTCGCGGCGTGACGCGCGAGTCAGCGCGGAGCGGGAACTGGTTTTGCTGGAGGAACAAGACCGTAGCCTGTGGCACGCGGAACAGATTCGGGAAGGGACAGAATTTGTGGAAGCGGCGCTGCGGCGGGGCGCGGTGGGCATGTATGCGGTGCAGGCTTCGATTGCGGCGCTGCACGCCAATGCCAAGACCGCCAAAGACACAGATTGGCCGCAAATTGCGGCGTTGTATGACGTGCTATTGAGAACGCACGCTTCACCAGTGATCGAAGTCAACCGCGCCGTGGCGGTGGCGATGGCGCGTTCCGTGGAAGCGGGGCTGGCCCTGCTTGACGAAATCGAGAGGCGAGAGCAGTTGGAAGAGTTTCATTTGCTTCCGGCAGCGCGGGCGGATCTGCTGCGGCGGCTTGGGCGAACAGCCGAAGCTGTGGAGGCTTATCGGCGGGCGCTGACGCTAGCGACGAACGATATGGAACGGCGGTTTTTGCGACTCAGGATCGCACAGATTGAAATGCAGAACGCCCCAGCGCGAAAAAGAGAAGCGCGGCCCGCCTCGGAAGGCGGGCCCTACAATAAAGTCGGTAGTTAGTCGGCGGCGTAGCGGCGGAAAAAAGAGTCCGGCTTCCAGCGCGGACGCGCGGGCGCGTTGGCGGTCTCAAGGAGCAGGCGGCGAGTGAATTCCTCGTAGGTTGCGGCGGCCTGGAGATCGACGGGTTGGTTCACGTCGTCGCTTGGAGCGTGGTAGCGGTTGGTGAGCCAGTCCTTGAAGATTTTTTGCTCCGGCGAGCCAGGCTCGAAAGTGACATCGCATTTGACAGAGGGAACGCCCTTCTTAATGAAATTGTATTGATCGCTGCGGATGAAGAGGTTGCGAAGCGGTTCGGGATCAACGATCGCCTTGATGCCCATGGATTGCGCGATGGCAGCGGCGCGCGTGCCGAGGTCGGATTCCTCGAGCCCGCCGATTTTGAGGACTTTCAGCGGGACGATGGGAAGGAACATGTCCACGTTCACATCGGCAATGATGGATTTTGGCGCGACGGTGGGATGCGCCGCGAAATATTTCGAGCCGAGAAGACCTTTTTCTTCGGCGGTCACGAGGATGAAGAGAATGGAGCGCTGGATTTTCTCCGCATGCGCTTTGAGGCTCGCGGCGATGTCCATGGCGAGGGCGCTCCCGGAACCGTTATCCATGGCGCCGTTGTAGATGCGGTCGCCGTTGATGGGCGCGCCGATGCCCACGTGGTCGATGTGCGCGGAGAGGACGACGAACTCGTTTTTGAGTGCGGGATCGGAGCCGGAGAGTTTGCCGATAATGTTGGCGGATTCAACGGTCGCGGTTTGGATGACGGCGTTGGCTTTGAGCGCAACGGCCAGGGCGAAATGGGGAAGAGGCTTTCGGTCTTTTCCGAGTGCGGCGATTTCCGCGAAGGTGTGGCCGGAGCCAGCGAAAAGTTGCTCCGCGGATGCGGGATTGAAGGCCACGCCCAGCTGGAGGCCGGGAGTTTCATTGAACTCCGGATCGGCGAGATCCATGGAAGGATGATTGCGATTAACCGAGATGCGGGACCACGGAATGTCCATCGAAGCCGGATTGAAAACGGAGATGGTGCCGATGGCGCCGGCGGCCCGCAGTGATTTCCAGCGCTCGCCGGCCGTTTGATAGTGCGAAGCGAGCGCGGTCGGAATGTCCGAGGGTGAGCCGGCGAGATAGACAACGATTTTCCCTTTCAGGTCCAGGCCTGCGAGTTCATCGAGATTTTTTTCCGGGATTTCGAGACCATAGCCGATGAAAACCAGGGGCGCAGATAGCGTGGCGGAATTGCGCGTGGCACGCGAACTGATGAATGCATCGTCGGCGAAGGAGAGCAGTTTTGTTTGGCCATTGGCGACGAGAGCAAGAGAGGATTTGGCCTCATCCACTTCGTATTGATTGAAGCGGATGGCTTGATAGAAGCCGTTTGTGCCTGCCGGCTCGAGGCCGGCTTTCTGCAGTTGCTCGACGGCGTAGGCTTGCGCCTTGCGCAGACCTTCGCTGCCGGTGTCGCGGCCTTCGAGAGAATCGTCGGCAAGAAACTTGACGTGCGACCACCAGGTGTTGCCGTCGAAATGGGAAGCGGGCGAAGTTTGCTGCGCCGGTGAACTGCCGGCGAGGGCGAGAAGAAGAATCGCGGAAAGCGTGCTACCCATACGTTTCACTCCTGGAGCGAATGGAGAGGCTAGAGGATAACAAGAAGGGAGCAATAGAGTCACGCACAGGTTCGGCAAGCATCGAGTGTCCGACAAACCCTCGTTTTGGCTAACCTTGCGAATGACTCGGGAGGCGCCGATGGCCGTCACCATCGTGAATAAACATTCGAAGCGCACTGTAGCGATCTCTCGGGTGTGCTGGTCTTGCCCCGGGAGGCGTAGGGCTAGGGCGGAGGATTCAGGAATTGAAAACCAACTATAGGCAATTTACCTGATCGATTCCTTCATGATTGGTTCGGTACTCCTAACGCTTTCCATTTTCTGGGTTGTGAGGCCTCTTCGCCGTGCGGCACCGCACGAAGCATCCTCTAGTGCTACAGCCTCCCAGCGCGACTCACGGTGTAGTGACCAATGGCAACTCGATGAAGGTGGCTTGGCCTGGTGCGTGGTAGATGCGCTGCGTTGCTTTGCGATAGTCGCCGGGCTTGGCCCAGAAAATGTTGGGCACGAAAGTCTGTGGATTGCGATCGTACAGCGGGAACCAGCTCGATTGGATTTGCACCATGAGGCGGTGGCCGGGCAGAAATACGTGATTCGCCGTGGGAAGCGCAAAGCGATAGAGTAGCGGCTTATCCGGCGCGAGCGCTTTCGGCGTTTCAAAACTTTCGCGGTAGCGGCCGCGGAAAATGTCGGCGGCAACCATGAGTTGATAGCCGCCCATTTCGGGTTGCGCTCCCACTTCGTCTGGGTAGACATCAATGAGCTTGACGACCCAGTCGGAGTCCGTGCCGCTGGTGGAAGCGACCAAGTTGACGACGGGCTGGCCGCTGATTTTAACGGCAGCGCTGAGAGAATCGGAAACGAAGACCACGACGTCCGGGCGGCCGGACGCTTCTCTTTGGTCATCTACCAGCCACTGCGGCCAGGTCATGCCGTTGGTGTAGCCAACAGGTTGACTGGGGCGTGCGCGGAATGGCACGGCCTTGGCGGGATCGGAGACATATTCGTCGAATGACGCTTCGCTCGCCGCGGGCGCGTTGAAGCTCAGCTTTAGCCCCGCGTTCAGATAGAGCGCCGTGGGTTTCAAGCTGCAGCCATTGGCGCAACCGGACGGCCAGGACGGCAAATGCCGCCAAGTGTTCGTGCCGGTTTCGAATGCTGTGACCGGCGCAACGTCGCTCTTCGGTGCATCGTCTTTCAAATAGTGCGCCAGGAAGGGCGCCAGAATTTCTCTGCGAAAATACAGCCCGGTATCGCTGCTGAATTTCAGCCCGCCGAGCGTGCTGGCGTCTTCGATCTCCTGGCCATGATGCCACGGGCCCATCACCAGAAATACTTTGTCATTGGCGGTGTCCTTAGGCTTGAGCGCCTTGTAGACAGCCATCGCGCCATAGATGTCTTCCTGATCCCACAAGCTATTCACTAACATGGTCGGAACTTTCAGCGGCTGCGCAGCGAGAATCTTGTCCATGGCTTGTTGCTGCCAGAAAGAATCGTAGGCCGGATGATCGAGAATCTTGCGCCAGAAGCCGACCTGTTCGAGGCCGTGGCGGCGGCCAAGTTCGCCCGCCGAGCCGGCTTGCATGTACAAGTCGTAGTCGTCGTAGTTGCTGGTCCACCAGTGCGCTTCGTTTTTTCGCGTCGCTTCCTGTTCGTAGATGTAGGGCATGTTTTGCTGGCGGAAGGCGCCGTAGTGGAACCAGTCGTCCCCCATCCAGCCATCCACCATGGGGTTCATCGGCACGGAGACTTTGAGCGCGGGATGCGGATTGACGAGAGCCATGAGAGGCGTGAAGCCGTCGTAGGAAATGCCCAGAATGCCGACCCTACCGTTGCTCTCCGGAATGTTTTTCACCAGCCAGTCGATCGTGTCATAGGTGTCGGTGGCGTGGTCGACCGCCGTGGGATTGAGCGGGCCGTGCAGCGGGCGGTTCATCACATAGTCGCCTTCGGAACCGTACTTGCCGCGAACATCCTGGACGACGCGGATGTAGCCGCCTTCGAGGATCACTTCGAGCGCGTTGTCATATCCGTGGAGGCTGGGCCCGAGATGCGAACTGTGCTCGTGGGTGGTGAGACCGGTGGCGTCGTAGGGCGTGCGCGTCAGGAGAATGGGCGCGTTCTTGGCGCCCTTGGGCACCAGGATGACGGTGTGCAATTTCACGCCGTCGCGCATGGGAATCATGATGTCGCGCCGTGCGTAATCGAAGCTGTCGGTGACCGGTGTGAATTGTGCCGGCGTTTCGCTAGGCAGCGTGGCAGGAGCGGACGGCGGCGCAGTCTGGGCCGTGCACGGATCGGCAAGCAACAGAATGACAAGCATCGGTGGAAACAAAATTAGCGTGCTAACGCCGTGGAGTGGTTTCATCAGTGTCCCTCAGTGATGCCTGGAGTGAGGTTGGATTATATCGCTGTTGTACCGTCGCGCACCATCGTGCGAGCCGACCCGGAGGGCTGCGAAATAACTGAAGACTTATCCGACACCGGCAACTTAACGAGGTTTACTGGGGCGTTTTGCGGGAGTAAAATGGGGTGAATTGATTGCGATGTGGCTAGAGACTGCCGTTAGACTGAAACCAGTACCAGAGACCTTCCGCCAGGAGCGACCAAGATGGCCACCGCTACTCTCACCAAGCCCGCAGCAAAGGGGGGCAGCTTCCTCCTGGAATCGCCGTTGCCAAGCGATGTGTTCACGCCTGCAGATTTGACCGACGATCAGAAGCTGATCGGGCAGACGGCCGAAGAATTTGTCGTGAAAGAGGTATTGCCTCTTGCCAAGGATTTGGAGAACAAGAAGCCCGGGCTGATGGCCGAATTGGTGAAAAAAGGCGGCGAAGTCGGTTTGATGGGCGGCGGCGTGCCGGAAGAATTTGGCGGCGCGGGCCTCGACAAGATTTCCACCACGGTGTTGACGGAAAAGCTTTCGCTTTACGGCGGTTTTGCAGTGACCCATGGGGCGCACGCTGGCATCGGCACGCTGCCGATCGTTTATTTCGGCACAGACGCGCAAAAGAAAAAGTATCTTCCGAAGCTGGCTACCGGCGAGTGGATTGGCGCGTACTGCCTCTCCGAGCCGCAAGCCGGCTCCGACGCGCAGAATTCGCTGACGCGCGCCGAACTGAACAAAGAAGGTACGCATTACATTCTGAACGGTCAGAAGATGTGGATCACCAACGGCGGCTTCGCCGATGTGTATATTGTGTTCGCAAAGGTTGACGGCGAGAAATTTACTGCGTTCATCGTGGAGCGCACTTTTCCGGGATTCAAACCCGGCAACGAAGAGCACAAGATGGGCATTCACGGGAGCTCGACGACGCCAATTTTCCTGGAAAACTGCAAAGTGCCGAAGGAGAACCTACTGCACGAAATCGGGCGCGGGCACATCGTGGCGTTCAACATCCTGAATGCCGGACGCTTCACGCTCGGCGCTTCGTGCGTCGGTGCTTCAAAGTACGTGCTGATGACGTCCTCGAAATACTCGAAAGAACGCAAAGCGTTTGGAAAACAGATCGGCGACTTCGGGCTGATGAAGGAAAAACTGGCGGAAATGGCTATTCAGCTTTTCGCCGTGGAGTCGATGGTGTACCGCTCGGCGGGCAACATCGAAGCCGCCATGGCGGCGGCCTCCGGCTCCGGCGACAAGATTCAAAACACCATGAAAGTTCTCGAGGAATACGCCATCGAGAGCTCCATCGCCAAAGTGTACGGCAGTGAAATGCTGGATTTTGTGGTCGATGAAGCCGTGCAAATCTTCGGCGGCTACGGCTTTCACGAGGACTATCCTGTTTGCCGCGCGTATCGCGATTCGCGCATCAACCGCATCTTTGAAGGCACCAACGAAATCAACCGCATGCTCATCATCCAGATGCTGATGAAGCGCGCCATGGGCGGACAGCTCGCGCTGATCCCTGCGGCCATGAAGCTGGCGGATGAAGTTCTCGCCGGGCCGTCGTTCGAAGAAGCTCCGGAGGGCGTTCTTGCCGACGAAACGCGCGTGGTGGCCAGCGCCAAGAAAATGTTTCTGCAAGCGGCCGGAGGTGCTGTCCAGAAATTCCGCGAAAAGCTGGCCGACGAGCAGGAGCTGATCGGCGCGCTATCGAACGTGGTTATGGAAATCTACGCGATGGAGTCCGGTCTGCTGCGTGCGCAAAAAGCCGCAGCGGCAAAGGGCGAATCCGCAACGCAGACTATGATCGATGCCGCGCGCGTGTTCATCAGTGACGCCGCCGAGCGCGTCGAGCACGAAGCCAAGCGCGCCATCGCCGCCATACACGAGGGCGACATGCTCACCACGCAAATGGCGGTCTTCAAGCGTTTCGCCAAGCGCGCTCCCGTAGACACCATCGCGTTGCGCCGCCGCGTGGCCGCCGCCGTGCAATCCCAGGACCGCTACCCTTTGGAAGGCCGCTAGGCAGGTGTTTCAGCCACAAAACATAGAGTAATAAGTTGTTCAAAAAGGAGTTGCGCCTGAACCCGGTGCTGACGTTTCCCTTTTTGGAACGTTTTCGAGCGACGTTGCCTTCCGCGCCCAGATTCTGTCCTAAACTGGAACAAGGATCCATCCGCATCTGTCTTCCGGGAGCTCGTCGGGATGCCGCGTAAGTTATTGGTGTCGGTGATCGCTCTGCTGGTGCTTAGCATCGGTTTCATTCTCACACTGGGAATGTCACCGACTGGCTCCATGGTAACGAATTCCTTGCAAATTATCTGCTGCGCGTTCGCCGCAGCAATGTGCTTCCTGGCATCGAAGCGCGGGCGCGGCCTGAGCCGTCCCTTCTGGATTCTTGTCGGCTGCAGCATCGCCACGTGGGGGGTGGCCAACCTGGGCTGGATGTATTACGAGAACTGGCTGCACGCGCCGGTGCCGCGATTTTCACTGGTGCGCATCCTCTTCGATATACAGGGCATTTTTTACGCCATGGCTCTTTTTCTGGACAAGGAAAAAAACTCACAAGAGTTCAACGCCGAGATGGTCTTGGACTCTGTGCAAATCGCCATCGTTTTCTTGTCCCTCTTTTTCGGACTCTTTTATGCGCAAGTCCTGGAGGGAGCCAAAGGGCAGTTCAACGAACTGATCGTGACGTGGATCTTCGTCGGAATTAGCCTGATTCTGACTTTAGTCGCTGCTATCCAGGCGCTGGCCGCAAAGACAAAACGGTTTCGTTCGCTGTACGGCGGGCTTGCGCTTTTCCTGTTCATCTATACGCTAGGCTCCGGACTTGCCGAGTCCCCCTGGGCGAACCAGTTGGTGTCGACAGGGAGCTGGTACGACCTCGGTTGGACGATTCCGTTCCTGTTCGCGGTGATGTGGGCGGGACGCTGGCAGGAAGACGCTGAGGCTGCTGCGCCGGAAAGGTTTCCATTAAAGACGCTAAGAGAACTCGCCCTCGAAAATGTGATGCTGGCACTGGCTCCCCTGATCGTTTTGGTGCTGGTTGCACGGCTTGGTCCGCAATGGCGGATGATTGGTTTTTCGTTACTAGCTGTCTCCATTATTTCGTACGTGGTGCGTCTGGGAATCACCGAATTTCGGCAGGCGCAAACTTCGGTAGCGGTCATGCGCCACCGCGTGGCCATGGAATCCACCGAGGACGGTATGGCCATCCTTGACGCCAACGGCGAGTACGCCTACGCCAACTCCGCTTTCGCCCGCATGGTGGGACTACCAAGCGCTCAGGCGGTGCTGGGCAAGACCTGGAAGCAAGTTTACGACCCACGAGACATCGCCATGCTCGAAGAACAGGTTCGCACCTCGGTCCAGAAAACGGGCAAATGGTCCGGCCAATTCGCACTCCATCGGGCTGATAGCACCACTCTGCCCATTGAAATGGCCGTCACCCTGATGGGGCAAGGCGGCACGGTTTGCGTGGCCCGCGACATCAGCGATCGGCTGAATGCGGAGCACGCGCGCGCGGAAGCGGAAATCAAGTACCGCACACTCATCGAGCAAGTCGCGGCGATCAGCTACATTGCGGAAATAGGCGTTAGGGGTCAATGGCTCTACGTGAGCCCGCAGGTCGAGACGATTCTCGGCTATCCCCAGGAAGAATGGCTTGCCGGGTCGTGCGATTGGCTGCATTACGTGGTCCCCGAGGATCATCCCGTTGTTCTCGCCGCCGAAGAATGCAGCGGGCGGGGAGAACCGTTCCAGGCCGAGTATCGCATCACCCGGAAGGACGGGGAAACCATTTGGGTGAGCGATACCGCGGTCGTGGTGCAAGGCAGTGACAGTCATCCCGTGATGGAAGGGCTGATTGTGGATATCACCGACCGCAAGCTGCTCGAAAACCAGTTGCAGCAAGCCCGCAAAATGGAGGCCGTTGGGAGACTGGCGGGAGGCGTCGCACACGATTTCAATAATCTTCTGACCATCATCAAGGGTTACATCGAGATGGCCCTCGATCGCTGTCTGGACCGGCCGGAGTTGCACAGCGACATCCGGCGCATCGAAGACGCCGCCGATCGCGCGGTAACGCTGGTGCGACAATTGCTAGCCTTCAGCCGTAAGCAAGTTCTGCGGCCGAAAATCCTCGATCTCAACACCATTGTCATGAATCTCGATCAGCTTCTGCGGCGCTTGATGAGCGAAAACATTGAGATGAAAACATTCGTTTCAAAAGACGTCGGAGCGATCAAAGCCGACCCCGGCCAGATTGAGCAGGTCATCATGAATCTGGTGGTGAATGCGCGTGACGCCTTGCCCGACGGCGGCCGCATTCTCATTGAAACCAGCAACGTCGACCTTGACTCCAGCTACACTCGCGATCACGCCGTCGTCGTTCCCGGGCCGTACGTCTTGCTCGCCGTCACGGACACCGGCATCGGCATGACCGCCGACACCGTCGCCCACATTTTCGAGCCCTTCTACACTACCAAGGAAAGCGGTCGCGGCACTGGACTGGGCCTCTCGACGGTGTACGGCATCGTGAAACAGAGCGGCGGCTACATCTGGGTGTACAGCGAGCTGGGAAAAGGCGCCACCTTCAAGGTTTATCTGCCGCGCGTCAAAGATGCAATCCAAGTTTCGTCCTCACCGGAAACACTCGCATCCATGGCGCGCAAGGGCCACGAAACCATCCTGCTTGTCGAAGACGAGCCAGACCTCCGCGAGCTGACCCAGATGGTTCTCTCCGAGCGAGGATACACAGTGATCGAAGCGCCTTCACCGGCAGAAGCGGAGCGCCTGGCCGGAAACAACGGCGCCGAAATCCATCTGCTCCTGACGGACGTGGTGATGCCGGGTATCAGCGGACGGGAACTGGCCAAGCGACTCACAGGGCGTTTCCCCAATCTGCGGGTGATGTATATGTCCGGCTACACCTACAACGTAATCGCGCAAGACGGGACGCTGGAGGAGGGCATCTCTTTCCTGCAAAAACCGTTTACGCCGCAAACGCTCGCGGAAAAAGTCCGCGAGGCACTGGACCGACCCGTTTCCGCAAGATAAGAACGCGCATCGCGCCGCCTCTACCGCGTCCCCGCAAGCGAGACAGTCTTTCCCGTTGCCGCCGACTTTCTGGCCGCGTCCAGTATCTCCGTCACCATCACATTCGTTTCCAGCGAAGACTGCCCCTCCGGCTTCAGGCCTCCCATGAGCACTGCTCGGAGGTAGGAAACCGAATCTTCTTTCGTTTTGTCCAGCGGCTTCGCGGCGGCGGAAATCTCCTCTTTCCCCGGCAGTCGCACGCGCACCGCGTCGCGCCCGACGGTGATCGCGTATCCTTTTTGCCCGTACACTTCCATATCTTTTCGCGAGAACGGCCAGTTCCAGGAAGCTTGCACGATCGCCTGAGCATTTGAATACGTCAGAATGATGGTGGCTTCATCATCCACCCGCGGATACACATCCAGCTTGATGTGCTGCGTTACGGCAGTCACGGAGTCAGGTCTGCGGCCATCCATCAGCCAGGTGGCCAGGTCCGCGCCATAGCAGCCAAAATCGAAGAGCGCGCCGCCGCCATTTAATTTTGGATCGGTGAGCCAGGCAAGAAACTCCGGCCCGACTCCGATTTCCTTCGGGCCGCTGTGGCCGTCATGCACTACAATTTTTCGAATCTCTCCGATAGCTTTTTCGTGCACCAGATCGTAAGCCGCTTGATTGCTGCGATACCAGGTCGTCTCGTAATTCACCAAAACCTGAATCTTCCCGGCACGCGCCGCCTTCTCGATCGCCCGGGCATCTTCCAGGCTGACCGCCAGTGGTTTTTCCATCATCACGGGCACGCCGTAGTGAGCGCAGATCTCCACCACACGCCGATGGTCGTAGGTGTTGGTGTAGGCAAGTACCGCCTGTGGCTGCGTTCTCTTCAGCATCTCTTCCAGGTCGGTATAGAAAAGGTTCGACGCTATGCCGTACCGTTTTTCAAATTGGGCAACCAGTTGTCCGTCGGCCTCGGCAATTCCGACGACTTGCAGATCCGTCCTTTTTTGAAACTGGTCGAAGAATCCGAATGCATGGCCATGCACCAGGCCCGCAAGCGCCACGCGCAACGGCGCTTCATCATTCGTCGCGGGGTTTGCCTGTCCGCGCGAATCAAGGCTCGCGGCCGCCAGCAGTACGACAATCATCATCCAAAAAGCAGTAGGCAGCAGAATTCGTCGCATACCCCTCCTTCAATCCGCTGTTTTTTCTCTCAGGAAGCAATTGCCTGGCTTGGGCGCCGGCGGCTGGCGCGCAAACCTATCAGGAGATAGATCGAACCCGCGAAGAGCAGCGGCGAAGAATAGAAGCCCGGCGCGGGGCGCGCAAATCGCACCGAGGGAACTGTTTGTCCAAAGATCGTCGCTAGCGTGTGGCCCATACCGTTCAACAACATGATGCCCGCGAAAAAATAAGCCCATGGGCGCAGCCACCGCGCATTTCGAAACGCAACCGGCGTCAGCAGCAGTAAAGCCACAATCGCAATGATAAGCCCAATCAACCATTCACGAAATTCAAATGTAGGCATCGGAAACCACGATAGCTGCGCTCGCACAGCAGTAACGGTGGGGTTGTAAACGCCCAGAAAACCTGTCAACGCTTCGTCCGCCACATGCGCGCAGAGAGCGAGACACAACAGGAGCCACGCCCTGCCAAAATTGCACTCTCCCCCGGAATCGCCGGCCGGGCTCATGCGATGGATTCTACCTCAGTTGCCCAACCCGTGGTTCTCCAAAGGAGCCTCGGGTGAGCACTGCCGAACTCTGGGGACCTTGCTTTGCTTTTTCCTGAATGCCAAAAAACTGAAACCAGCAACTCTCTCTCCGGCATGGCTGCACCAGCCAATTCAAGAGCCTAGCCCACCTAGGATCTTGGCACTGGCCGATAGGCCGGTGCTAGGAAGGAAACAAGCCCCTCAGATGCGCAGGTCTCCGCCAACCGTACTCTGTACGATCTAGGGAGGTAAGGGATACTCCGTAGTTTCACAGTCGGTCTGTTAGTTCCGATCGGTGAAGGGTCCAACCAGCCACCTCATCCCATTCACCCCAAGGGTACCCCTTCGGAGGTGTGAAATGTTCAACTCTCAGGTGCATCGGAATCTGTGGCTTGCTTTAGCAGCGGTAGCCGTTTTGACGGCAGCGGGCTGCTCGAAGACGGCCACGGACAATGCCAGTAACACTGCAAAGGAAGCCAACCCAGCAGGACCTGCTGCCGCAGCGAAACCTGCCGTGGCCGCAAAACCTGCCGCAGTAGCCAAAGCGGCAGAACCCACGACCATGATCACCTTGCCGAAAGGCACTGCGATCAGCGCGGCAGTAAGACAAACGCTGGCCACCGACAAGAACAAAGTCGGTGACACCTTTGCCGCCAGCCTCACCGCCCCGATTCAGGTGGAAGGAAAAACCGTGATTCCCAAGGGCGCCCAAGTAACCTGCCGCATCGTTAAAATCAAAAAGCACGAACTGAAGGTGACGCTCGCTTCGGTGGTAATTCACGGGAAATCCTACCCGCTGGACTCCAACTCGATCGCAGGACCGAAGAGCCAGGCCAAAACCGATGCCAAAGATGCCGATAAGTCCAAGGCCAACAAGGAAGGAACCATCCTCGCCGCTAAAAGTAAGTTAACGTTCAAGCTCGCGAAGCCCGTCACCATCCCGGTGAAAGGGTAGCTAAGCATAGCTAGGTAGTCTTTAGCCGCCGAGTCTGGCCAGCTTGTGCTGACTGGGTTCGGCGGTTTTTGCTCCGCTCGGAATCGCGGCTCGGGGCGGGTGGCCCGACCTCCATTTAGTCACAGGTTTTCGCAAAAGGCCTCTCCGCGCCCACCTCTCTCAAATAAGCTACCAATCACCATCGCCTTTCCTGCTGCGGCTTCGTGGGAGGATCTGCGGGCGTCTCAGTCGCCCCTTTGGGCTTGGCGATCGTGGACAGTGTTTCTACGTTGAATTTTTTGTAGTCCGAATAGCGCGTCACCGCGTTGACCTTAAATCCTTTCACCAGTAGAACGCGCACGCCCACGTGAGCCTCCTCGTAGGTGGGCAGCCATACTTCGTTATTCACATAGGCCTGTTCGATGACGAAGCTGGTACCCTTTTGCAGATTCGCCAGCAAGCCGCCGGCAAACTTCATGTCGCCTGTAAAATACGCTTCCAGCCGGGCCACGTCGTGCGCTTTCTCGTCGACCCAAACGACGCCAGCAAGTTTCTGCACAAGTTTTTCTACCAGCTTGTGCGCCTTGAATTCGGGGTTTGGCTCGAAATCGAAGACCAGGACATCCTGGCCGCGAAAGCGTTCGCGGCGAGGATTCACAAACTGGGAAGCGCGCAGGAAGATCTCAATATCCGGGTCGTCTTTTTCGTCGCTCTTCCCTTCTTCTTTGGCCTTCTCTTCTTTCGCTTCCTTCTTGGCTTCGTGTTTCTGCAGCTCTTCGATCCGTTTCTGGGTCTTCTCGTTTTCTTTTTTCTGTTCCGCTTCGCTCAGAGGCTTACCGTCTTTCTTCACTACCGTGGACACTTCTTCCCCGTGCAGGTAGAAAAAAGTATATTCGGTAACTTCGCGCTTCTTCACTTTGCCGTCGCTCTCGAACTCGGTCTCTTCTTCCGTGCGCGTGCCGGTATAGTTCTCCTTGATCTTGTCGATGGCCTTCTGGTTGTCGTCAATCTCCTTGAACAGCGCTTTCAGGTCCGGCAATTTCACTTGCGACTTGACCGGGAAATCAAACACGCGCTCTCCGACAGTTCCGTTGATCACCGCGCGGGAGACTTCGATGTTGTATTTGTCGCTCAGACGGTGCAGCTCGATTTTGTGCGGCAATTTCACACCATCCACGCTGCGGTAGTCGTCATAGAAAATCTCTTGCTCCATGCCCGCGACGGTCGCTGCTTCCTTCGCGATCAGGTGGGTCTCGGCGTCGAAGAAAACTTGCCGCTTCATGCCGGTGGCGGTAGTCACCTCCACCTGCAGCGCATCGCTTCCGCGCACCTGCGCGTGCCCCACCAGCGCCAGTGTGATCTTGTTTTTCTTGAGATTGAGCAGTCGCGAATTGTAATACTGCGAGGCCGCTTCCAGTTGCATTCCCTCGGGACCCACCAGCGTGCCAAGCTCGCCAGCCGCAGTTCGATGCCACGCCGACTTCCCGTTGTAAGCCTCGATGACGCTCTTCTCGCCCACCAAGAGCTCCGAGTAATACCGGTTCGGCAGCTTGGCATCCAGCGTGTACGTTCCGGTCTTCCCGTCATCCGTCGCGAAAGTCCCTTCGAGTGTCAGCGTCTGAATCCTGGCCAGCGCCCGCCCGCCCCCCGCCGCCTTCACATATTGATCGACGATCTTTCCCGGCTCCTGGGTGAGAGCAGGATAGGCCCCGGCAGCGAGCATCCATGCGATGAAAGTGGTGAATAGACGCGTGCGCATGAGGTGTAACTATAGGAACGCAGCTCCAAGCAAAAAGTTTCTTGAAAAGTACAAGGAGCAGCCCCCAGGGAGCAGCGCGGCGGGGCGAAGTGTTTTTAAGGGGCGGTGGTAGGGCCGCAGCATGTTCCGCCCCCACAAGCAAACGTCAAGGTGGGATTATTGCGCTTTGGGTCGCTTTGCGTACTTTTCGTAGAGGCGCAGATGCCGGTTGTCCAGGGACGTAAGCTGGCCACGAATAAAGAGATACTTGACGTCGGTGGTCAGTTCCAGGGGGTCGCCGTTGGTCACCATGACGTTGGCGAGTTTGCCTTGCTCAAGGGTTCCGATCTGGTCGGCGAGGCCGAAGATCTGCGCGGGATAGAGCGTGACGGCCTTCAGCGCTTCGTCGTAGGGCAGGCCGTGCGCGACGGCATTCGCCGCGTTTTGTCCCAACCGCCGCGCGAAGGAATTATCAAAACTAGCAAAGGCAAACTTGACCCCGGCAGCGGCAAGCTCGGCAGGCTGTGAGAGCAAGCGGTCGTAAGGATCGTCCTCATCGATGGGGAGCGAAAGCACAGGCCGTAGGATAACCGGTATGCTTTTCGAGCGGAGCAGATCCTTAACCTTGTAGGCTTCCTCGCCTCCGGCGAGGATCATCCTCAGCCGCTGCTTGTCGCAAAACTCGACGGCATTGCGGATCTCGCGCGCCCGATTGGCAAAAACCAGCACCGGCAGTTCACCGTGGACGACCGGCACGAGCGCTTCGAGCTTCAAGTCGCGATCGTACCTGGCCGCCGAACCCTTCTCCATGGCCTGGGCATAGTGCTGGGCACGCTCCACCCAATCGGTAATTTCAGTTACCTGTTTGTCGTACTCCTGCTTGGCGTCCGCGTAAGGCTTTTCCTTTCGCGAGAAAGTGGCGAAATCGAAAGTTTGCGTCTCGATCTGCGGCCAATTGAGCACCATCGCCGCGCTCTTCTTGATCAGCATTTCCTCGATGGCCCAGCCCGCCATGTGGATCGCGGAGGCTTGGCCGCCGATGATGCTGCCTCCGCCACCGGAGTCAAATCCGCCGCTGCCCGGAACGGCAAGAACTTCCGTGATGCCCGCGGCGCGTGTCACCGGGATATGCTCGCTCGAGGGTGACACCGCCGTCGCTGCAACCACGTCCGGGTTGTAATTCCCCGTCTCCGTCGAATCGACGGTGGCGCTGACCGCGCCGATTTCCCGCAAACCCATCTGAGTAATCGAGTCGAAGATCCCGGGGTAGACCTGCAGTCCTTTCGCATCGATCACCTGGGCCCCCGCGGGAATGTCCAAACCGACGCCAACGCCGGCAATTTTTCCGTCGCGAATGATAAGTGTGGCGTCGTCGATAGTGCTCCCTGCGAGACTGAAGATTTTCGCGTGAGTGATCGCATAAGTCGCTGGTGGAGACTGAGCATCAGCGTTCACCGGGCTGAAGAGGCAAAAGAAGTTAGTGAAGCAAAGGAGGCAAAGGAGACGACTGCGAATGGGCGTTTGTTTCATAGCGCACCTCCGGCCAGACGGCCGGCGGCGGGCGACGCGAGATTCGTCCCTGTACCCGTCTGTGTTGATTCGGGAGGCTTGGGTTTCTCTTCCGGTTTTTTTTCTTCGGGTTTCTTTTCGGCGGGTTTTTGGCCAACCGGCACCGTAGCGTCAGGTTTCTTGTCTTCCGATTTTTTCTCGGAAGATTTCTTGAATTTGTCTATGAGCGCCTTCTTTTCCTTTGCCCGCTCGGAGCTTTCGGCGATGTCGCGCTGAAGGTCAAAGTAGACGCGGCCATCGATCAGGGTTTTCTGCACTACCGCATAAGCGCTCAGCGGATCGTGATTGTAAATCGCGAGGTCGGCGTCTTTGCCGACATCAATCGTGCCCACGCGCTTGTCGATGCCGAGCTGCATCGCGGGATTGATAGTGACCATCTTGAGCGCTTCGTCATGCGACATGCCGCCGAACTTCATGCTCTTGGCGGCTTCCTGATTCAAGTGCGTGGCTTCTTCCGCGTCGTCGGAATTGATGGAGACGACCACGCCGCGGCGGGTCATCAACGCGGCGTTGTACGGAATCGCGTCATAGGCTTCCACTTTGTAGGCCCACCAATCGGAAAAAGTGGAAGCACCAACCCCGGCAGCGGCCAGTTCATCGGCAACTTTGTAGCCTTCAAGAACGTGCTGAAGAGTTCGCACTTTGAAGCCGAACTCTTTGGCAACGCGTAGGAGCATCAGGATTTCATCCTCGCGGTAACAGTGTGAGTGAACGTAACGCTTGCCTTCCAGCACTTCGACGAGTGGTTCGAGGCGCAAATCGCGGCGCGGCGGTATGAGATTCTTCTCGCTGGCGGCGCGCTTGTAGTAGTCGTCCCACGCTTTCTTGTAATCGCGGGCTTCAGTGAACGCGGCGCGAATGGTTTCTTCTACCCCCAGGCGCGTTGCCGGATAGCGCTTGGGCTGACCCGGCACGCTGAAATTCGAACGCTTGGGATTTTCGCCGAGCGCGAACTTGATGCCGGGCATGGCGCCTTCGAACGGGAGCTTCGCGGCAGGCTGGCCCCAACGAAGCTTAATGACCAGCGTCTGTCCGCCTATGGAATTGGCAGAGCCGTGAAGAATATTTGCCGCCGTGACTCCGCCCGCCAGATCACGATAAATGTCGATGTCGTCGGGATTGAGGATTTCCGCCATGTTTACCATCGAAGAGACGGAAACACTGCCCTCATTGATGCTTTCCGCAGCGATGTGCGAATGGCAATCGATAATCCCGGGGATGACAAATAGCCCGGCGGCATCGATCACCTGGGCGTCTTTCGGTGCCTTGACGGTCTGGCCGACTTCGGCGATTTTGCCATCCTTAATAAGGATGGAGCCGTGCTCGATGGTTCCATGCGAAACGGTGAGAATAGTGGCGTTTTGAATCACCATGGCGGAAGGCGTATCCGGCGGCGTGGCTGCGGACGACAGAGGGAGGTAAAGGAAGTAAAGAACGTAAAGGAGGTTAAGGATTCGGAAAGTCTTCGATCTCGCGAAGAATTTGGATGCGATTCTCATTGGGCGCCTCCCAGCACGGCCGCTGCCGCAGTTGCATTGTTCGCGGGTTTGACGCCGGTGAAATCGAGCGAGAAACCCTGCACGCTGATGCTGCCCTTCAAGGAAGTGCCATCAAACGTGCCAGAGAAGTTGACGTCGGCTGGAGATCCCTCGATCGGAATGTTAATGGTGAAACTGAATTTGTCCACGCTCAGATGTCCACTGATGATCGTGGCGGTGCCGCGCTTGCTGGTGAGGGTTCCGGAAATGGTCCCGTCCTTCTCCATCGCAAAGTCAGCGGTCGATTCCTCGGGCCCGTCTGGCGTGGTGTAGGAGAGTTTCCACTTACCGCTAATGTCGCCTTTCGGAGGATCCTTGGGCTTGTCCGGCTCGTGAACTTCAAATTTGCGGCCATCGACAAAAACCATTTTGATTTTCGTCTTTTCCTCAAAGAGATCGCCATCGGTGACGACGAGATTGGCGATCTTCCCGTTTTCAAGAGAGCCCAGCCGGTCGGCGACGCCGAAAATTTCCGCCGCCGAAAGCGTCAGCGCGCGAAGCGCGGCATCAGCGGGGAGGCCCGCGTCGATGGCTTTCTTGGCGGCCTTCAGAGCATCCTTCGGCGCGGTGATCCCTCCGGAATAAAATGCAAATTTGACGCCGGCTTTGGCCAGTGCCGCCGGCGAAGACGGTGCGCGATCGCGGAACCGCAGAGTTCGAAGCGACGCCTTGTCCTCCGGATCGGCGTCTTTCTCGGCTTCGGGCCACTTGAGGTTCACGAGCACGTGCAATTTTTTCGCCGCAATTTCCGGCGCCACTTCATAAGCCATCTGGCCGCCGTATATGGCGCCGTTGACCTTCCAGCGATCGACGAGTTCGAGGGCGCGGCGGAGCTGAATGGAATTGTTCGCCGGAATTAAAACCAGCGCGTGATCTTCCAGCGCTTCGGCCAGCGCTGCTTCGGGTAGGTCATAACGGGGCCGCGCCGTGCCGCGAGGATTTTTCTCGTACACGGTCTGCGCATTGATACTCCACTCCGTGTCCAGCCAAACCTGATGAATGTAGGCCAGGGTGCCCATGATCGAGCTGGGAAAACCGCCGCCGAATCCACCCGACGTTTGAAACGAGACCGGAATGGCCACCGGCGATTTCACGACCAGGTCGCCCGCGCGTTCGCCCGCCAAATCCAGCACCGCCGCCTGTCCCGGGAAAATACCACCCTTGGGCGCGGAAACCACGGTTGTGAATCCTCCGTTGCGCCATGTTTCGATGCGCTTGTCGCTCAGGCTGACTTCATCGGCGCCGCTGCGCCACGGCGTGGAGAACGGGCGGTCCTCCGGACCGCGCGCCGCGCCTTCTTGCGGACGACGCGGCCCGCTTTCGCCAGCCGCCGGAGTCGCAGCGGGAATCCCCACATCGGTAAAAGCATCTACGAGCCCCGGGTAAACCGTAAGGCCTTTCCCGTCAATGACCCACGTTTCGGGCGGAACAGCGGCATCCTTGCCAATGGCGGTAATGACCCCGCGAGAGATTACAATCGTGGCGTTCTCCACTGGCGGCCCCGTAACGGTGACAACTTTGGCTCCGCGGATCGCGAAGTATTGCGGTTCGCCGCCCTGCGCCTGAAGAGATGGCGCAGCGCAGAATAACGCCAGAAGCACCGTGAAGCAGGCCGCGGACCGACACCTGACCATGAGCTTGGAACGCATGCAAGACTCCTCGCAAAAGCGTTGAAAAGACGACCGTCCCCCGGCAATCGTGACCGAAGAGAACTAGACGCAAGAGGCTAGTGGGAAGTTTCGGGACAGTCAAGCATTTACCTCCTTCGCGCACGAAAGTCAGGAGGAGATGAAAGCCACGATGAGCCTTATGACACGAGGCGAAGGGACGCCGCTCCCGCAACCTTGCACTTTGAGGTATAACACTGTATACAACTCGCTCCGCCATGAGCACCGCCTAGAGAATTGGTGTGACTGTTCAGCGAAAGGCAGCAGGATTTAGTGGACAAAATTGTAATCAGCTCCGCAGACCTTACGGATATCCAACCGGAACCGGAGCAAGTCGTACGCCTAGAGCCGAAGCTTCCACCGGCGATACCGTGGTGGGGGCGGCTCGGACCAATCGTTCTGCTTCCCGTGCTGCCGCTGCTGTGTCTAGTGACCATAATTCTGAGAGTGGCGCTTCGCGGACAGCCGCCCCGAACCCGCCATGCGTGGACGGCGTATCTATCGACGCTCCTGGTCATCAGTGGGATCTTGACGTCGTTGGCCGTGGTAGTCGTATTTTCCCTCGGTCCGTTGCCCTCGGTGGTAAGCAGCGGGCTGGCGGAGCTTGACGAGCGGTCCGAGTATCCGCGTTTGCCAAAAAACGGCACGATGTCCGGAGGTGACGCTTCCAAACAGCTCAAGAGCCTCGTCGCGGTAATTTCTCCCGCGGGCCAGTCGCTTTTTGGCAAACGAGAGATACTCTCGTCGTCATTTGGTGCGGGTATGCTCCTGCACGCCAGTTCGGCGGGCTATTTGTTTGCGACCGCGAGACACGTGATCGGAACCAGCGACTGGAGCGTGGCGAAAAAACCGCGCGCCATGGTTTCGCTGGCGTCCGGCGTGTGGTCCGGCGCGGACGTCATCGCCCGGCACCACAACCTGGATCTCGCCCTGGTATGGCTACCGCGTCATTCCGGCCTGGGAGAATTCGTGCAGCCGGTTGCCGAGGCCAAGGAAGGCGAAGGCATCTTTGTGATTGGCCACCCGGAAGGGCTGAAGTTCACGCTGAGTACCGGGATTATCTCCAGATTGCAAGAAAACGTGCTGCAGATTTCGGCGCCCGTCAGTCCTGGAAACAGCGGCGGCCCAGTTTACGATGAGCAAGGGAATTTAGTGGGAGTGGTCAGCTCGACATTCGACAAGAGCGCTCAACCCAATGCCGAGAATCTGAATTTTGCGGTCGCGGCCAAGGCCCTGCTTCACGAATTCGGCTGGGAATTCACACCGGAAGGCCGCAAACGATTTCAAGAGTATCTACACGCTTCAGGAAATATAGGAAAATCCAGTGAGGATTCACGGTCCAGTGTTCCCGCCTTCCTTCATTCTTCCCCGGGGTTAAAAACTGATGCCCACAATTAATGTGACGGTGTTCGATTCGACCGAGAACAAACGGGTGCCTGTGGAACTGCCGGACGACGCCCCGTGCAACAAGATTGTGGCCGTGCTGGTGCAGAAACTGCGGCTCCCCACGAACGGCCCTGATGGCGCGCCCTTGAGTTACAAATTTCATCACAAAAACTCGGGACGCCAGATCCAGGATTCCCAGACCCTCGCGGAAGCCGCAGTACGCGAGGGAGACATCCTGCGGCTGCAACCAGAAATCACCGCAGGCTGAAGATGAACCCGCCGAACATGGTTACGGTGGGCGCGCAAGAAGTCCGCGAAGACCGCTACAGCCGGTTAGGCCTGATTCCCTGGTGGGACCAGAATAAAATTCGCGAAACCAAGGTTCTGGTCATTGGCGCTGGCGCCCTCGGCAACGAAATCCTCAAAAACCTGGGTTTGCTCGGCTTCCGGGACATCGTGGTGATAGATCTGGACCGCATCGAGGAATCGAACCTGTCACGCACCGTTTTATTCCGCAGCGAGAACGTCGGCGAGTTCAAGGCCAACGTCGCGGCGCGTTCGGTAGTGGCGATCAGCGGAGAGAGCAACGTGCGGCCGCTGGTGGGAAACGTGATGCACGATTGCGGCCTGGGACTTTTTTCGTGGAGCGACGTGATCCTGGCGGGCCTAGACAATCGCGAAGCGCGTTTGTGGATCAATCGATGCGCATGGAAAGTGAATCGTCCATGGATTGACGGCGCGATCGAAGGCATCAATGGCGTTGCGCGCGTTTTCGTGGCGGGGTCAGCGCCGTGCTACGAGTGCACGCTCGGAGAGACAGACTGGAAACTGCTGGAAAAACGAATGTCCTGTAATTTGCTTACGCGCGAAAGCAATGTGGAAGGCAAAGTGCCTACAACGCCGACGATTTCCTCGATTGTGGCGGGAATTCAAGTGCAAGAAGCGGTGAAGCTGATCCACCGGTTGCCGACCCTGGCCGGGCACGGATTTGTGTTTGAGGGTTTGAATCACAGTTCCTACCGCGTGGAGTACACGGCAAATGCGGATTGCATGAGCCACTACACACTCGAGCGCATTGTGGAATGCCCGGAACGCTCGAGCCAGTTGACGCTGGCGGCTTTATGGGAGCGCGGGAAGCGTGACCTCGGGACGGCGGACGTGACCATCGAATTCAGCCGGGATGTGGTGCATAAACTCGTGTGCCCGAAGTGCGGTGAGGAAGATGAACGGTTTGCTCCGGTCGGCAGCATTGCATTTGCAGAAGGAAAATGTCCGAAGGACGACCAGATGCGCACCGTCAGAACCATTCACCATTATTCGGGGAGCGAACCGTATGGCGCCAGGACGCTGGACCGGTTGGGATTGCCCTTGTTTGATGTGTTCACCGCGCGAAGCTCGGAGCGCGAGATCGGCTATCTGATCGCGGGGGACCGCGAAGAAATTCTCGGACCTGTAGCCGGAATGAGGCGCGCATGAAAGCGCGGAAAACAGGCGGGAAAGGGCCTCAGCCGGCGGTGGTTGTGGATGGCGAAGTGATTCGGCAGATCCGGCAGCATGCCCGCTCCTCGAGCAAGACCGAGGTTTGTGGCGTGCTTATCGGAAGTGAAGACGGCAACAGCCTGGCAATCGAAGCCTGCATCGCGGGAGCAAACGCGGCGCAAGCCGGAACGCATGTGACTTTCACGCAGGACACCTGGGCACATATCTACCAGACCAAGGACGCCAAGTATCCGGATGATCGCATCGTGGGTTGGTACCATTCGCATCCGGGGTTCGGCGTGTTTCTCTCCGATCACGATACCTTCATCCACAAAAACTTCTTTTCCTCTCCGCTTCAAGTCGCCTGGGTTTACGACCCGCATAGTGACGAGGAGGGCTGCTTCGGCTGGGTGGGCAAGCGGCTAGAACGGCTTTCCGAGATCGCCGTCGTAGACCACAAAGGCGGCGAGGGCGCCGGGGAAACAGGAAAACCGGAGCCTCTGGGAAGGTTTGAAGAGAATGACGACGAAGATTTAGCTGCGGAAAAGCCGGATGGGGACCAGGAAGCGCCGCGCTGGCTGCGCATTACCTTTTCCGTGCTTTCCTACACCACGGTGCTGATGATCGGTTTTCTAGTGGCCTTCTATCTTTTCCCGCGCATCCTGGTCTGGCCGTTTGACCCACAAACGGGAAGGCCGCTGACCGACCGACCGGTCGACTGGAGATCGCTGCAGCAAGGGCCGCGTCCGAGCGAGAGCGCACCCGGAAATGACAGTGGCGCAGTGGAAGCCCCGAAGAGCGGGAGCGACAAGGAGAAGAATGTCCCCCGACAAAAATAACGAACCGATCAAAATCACGCTTGATGATCTGGCCAGCGTGGAAATAACCGCCCCCGCCGGTGCAGCGTCCACGACAGGCAGAGGCCCGGGCGGTGCGAAGGTTTACGGGAGCGTGACCGAGGCCGCAGACCAGCGCGTCGAGACCCACGAAGAGCGCGGCAGCATTCTCTTGCAGGCATGGTTCTACCTCGGCATTGCGGGGCTGCTCGGGGCGCTTTTGGCTTGGGCACTGGCCGAACCGGCTTTCATCGACGGAGGCGGACACCGCTGGGGAAACATTTGGATGATGCCCATGGTGGTCACCCTGCAATGCGTGGGATTTGCCATCGCCGAAAGCATCGTGGAGCGATCTCCCAAGAAAGCCGTGGTGCGCGGGCTTCTGGCATTGCCGCTCGGTGTGGTGCTAGCCTTCGGCTTCGATTTCGCCGCCGAAATCATCTTCCGCATCGGCGTTGCTATTACCGCCGAAGCAGGGGCGCAGACTTTTCGCAACCCCGCCTTCTGGGTGGCGCGCGGCGTTGCGTGGATGGTATTTGGCGCCGCGGGGGGCGTGGTCTACGGTATCGTCGGGCAATCCTCAAAAAAAACACTTTACGGAGCCCTGGGCGGAGTCATCGGCGCGGGCATCGGCGGAATGATCTTTGATCCCATTACGATGATCTCGAAGGGCGGAGCACCGAGCCGTGCGGTTGGATTTGCTCTGCTCGGGATGGCCACAGGAATCGCGATCGGACTGGTCGAGAGCGCGCTGAAAGATCGCTGGTTGTATGTGACCGCCGGACCGTTGGCCGGCAAGCAGTTCATTTTATATAAGCCGCGCACGGTGATCGGCAGCGACCAGAAGTGCGACATTTATTTGTTCAAAGACCCCAATGTTCTGGCTGAGCACGCCATCGTTGAAATTGCGGGAACCAGAGTGCAGTTCCGCGCCCTCGGCCCAGCTTACGTTTCGGGACAGCCCGCAAAGGTCCAGGTCTTGCAGAGCGGGAATGCCGTCCAGATCGGGAGATATGCATTTCGCTATTCGGAAAGGCAGCGTAAGTGAATCCGGTATGTCCCTATTGCCGCACGGAAGTCGGGTCTGCCGCCGAGGAACGCCTCGAATGTCCCGGGTGCGGGACGCCGCATCATCCGGAGTGTTTCGCGGAGAACGGAGGCTGCACGGTATTCGGGTGCGCAAAGGCGCCGCAGGACGAGCCGAAGATCAGCGTGTCTGGCATGGAATTAAATCAAGCTCCCGCTCCGGCCCCCGTTCCGGCTGCCCCTGTCGCACGCACGATACGCAGCGGAGGATACTCGATCTTGCAGCTTTCCGGCCCTTCTCAGCCACTGGGAGCACAAAACGCTGCGGCGCAAGGAGCAGCGTCCCCGCCGCCACCGACGTCCGGCACGGGAGCGCCTCCTCCTCCCGCACCTCCAACACGGGGAGTGTACGCGCCGTTGCGGCCACAGGACGTTATTCGCGGGACGGGAATCACCAAGAGCCGCCAGGTCTACGTGCTCCTGGGGGTTTTTCTGGGAATTTTCGGAGTGCACAATTTCTATGCAGGGTATATACAGAGAGCAGTTTCCCAGCTCTGTCTGACCGTGCTGACCTGCTTTTATGGAGCGGTATTGAGTTGGATTTGGGCCATCGTGGAAGTTTGCGTCGTCAGCAGGGACTACGACGGAGTGGAGTTCACCTGAAAACGGAGGGGCAATGAATTATTTCATCAAGCGGGATCTCCAGGAATACGGGCCCTATACGCTGTCGGAACTCCAGCGCTATGTGGCTTCCGGGAACGTCCTGCTGACCGATCTCTGCCACAGTGAGGGCGCTACCGACTGGATGCCCGTTTCTCAAGTGATTGGGAATATTCCCGTGCCGGTGGCCGCACCGGCGCCGACCCCAGCGTCCGCCGCAGCCGCTGCCGCCGCACTGTACCCCGCGCCCCCGTCGCTTCACTGGGGTATCGCGGTGTTGCTTGGGGTCTTGACCTGTGGGCTATTCGGATGGGTATGGGCCATCGTCCAGGCAAACTGGATGAAAAAAGTACAGCCAACCAGCAAAGCGCTGGTCTTATGGTCCGTGGCCGTGCTTCTCTTTCTCATAACGGTAATCATGAACACGATGCCAGACAACGCTGCAAAGGGGCTCGCCATTGTGACCCGGCTTGGCGGCGCGATTCTCTGGATAACCGCCTCATTCAGCATGAAAAATTCCATGGAAGAACACTACAACACGGCCGAGCCCATGGGACTCGATTTGAATGGGGTGATGACATTCTTCTTTAATGTCTACTACTTTCAATACCACTTCACTCAAATCAATGAAGCGCGCAAGAGACAAGGCGTGTTCGCCTGATGGAGATGAGTGTCGCAGCAAAAATGCGTGCCGTCGCGTGCACCTCGCTGGCTGGCGCCGCCATCCTGTTTGAGTTTCCCCCGGAACGGTATCACTTCTATCCGCAATGTCCGGTATTCCAGTATTTGCATATCTATTGCCCGGGCTGTGGCGCCACTCGCGCATTGGCGGCCTTGTTGCATCTAAGAATCGCGGAGGCGCTGCACTACAATGCTCTGGTAGTCTTGCTCGCTCCCGTACTGCTGGCCTATTTCTTCGCTGCCTACTGCAATGCGCGGCGGGATCAAGTTTTTGCTTGGCCGCGTGTTCCGGCCTCCTGGCTGACTGCCTTACTCGTGCTGACTGCAGCCTTTGGGGTGGTACGCAACTTCCTGGGAGGTTCGCTCTAGGGGAATCATGCTCGCACCACGCATCAGGCGCTTGAAGCTCGATTACGATACCTTGATTCGGCGGTTTGCAAATTGGCCGCTGATTCAGGTGAGCGGCACGGCGGGGATGCCGCCGGAAGTCTATCGCATCACGTTTCAAATCAAAGGGTTGTACGTCTCGCCAACGGGTGAAATCCAGGAGCGCGACACCCATCAGCTGGAAGTGAATCTTTCCCTCGGCTACCCCAGGCGCGCCCCGCAATGTCGGATGATGGCGCCCGTGTTCCACCCGAATTTTGACGAGGGAAGTGTGTGCATCGGCGATTTTTGGGCGGCTTCGGAAGGCTTAGATGACTTGATCGTTCGAATCGGACGAATGATTGCCTATCAGGAGTACAACACCAAGAGCCCTCTGAATGGGCTGGCCGCGAAATGGGCCACGCAGCATCCGGAACTTTTGCCCATCGACTCCCGGAACATCGCACCGCCGACGGGCGGGCCAGCACCGGCAAGCCCTGCGCAGCCTGCGACGCCGGATGCCGCTCCCGAACCTAGCCAAGCTCCGGACCAGAAACCACAAGATCCCTGGGACCAACGTATCGTCGTCGAATAGCACCGGACTCGATTAAGCCCCCAGCAATTAAAAACCAGCCCACTACAGCGGCGCCCAGCGCCACTTAGGCCCGCCGGAGAAATTAACAAAACCCGAAACAAAATACCGGGTCTGACATTTTCTTCTATTGCATTCCCATAGGGACTGTGGCATCTAAGCTATGGGCATCCCATAGGAGCCGGGGGGGGAAGAGGATGGGCGACAAAGCAGACGTTTGGCAGGGCACGCTGGCCTTGATGGTTCTGAAGACCTTGCAGGCGCTGGGGCCGCTCCACGGGTATGGGATTGCCCGCCGCATCGAACAGACCAGCGGCGACCTGCTGGCGGTGAATTACGGAACGCTGTACCCCGCCTTGCTGAAGCTCGAACAGGAAGGCTACATTTCCTCCGAGTGGGGCACTTCGGACAACAATCGCAAAGCCAAGTACTACAAGCTGACGCGTGCCGGCCGCAAGCAATTAGACAAAGAAGCCCGCGACTGGGAGCAGACCACCGAAATCCTGGCACGCTTCCTGGCGCCTGGAAAGGAATCTGCATGAGACCCCTGCGCGCGCTGTTTATGCGTCTGGCGGCGCTCTTCAGCAAGGACCGCCAGGAGCGCGAAGTTGCCGCCGAGCTGGAAGCCCATCTCCAATTGCACATCGAAGACAATCTGCGCGCTGGCATGAGCGCCGCAGAAGCGCGGCGCGCGGCACTTATGAAGCTGGGCGGCGTTGAGCAGACCAAAGAAAACTACCGCGACCGGCGCGGCCTCCCGCCGCTAGAAACATTCTGGCAAGACCTGCGCTATGCGGCGCGCATGTTAAGAAACAATCCCGGCTTTACCGCGATTGCGACCATCACCTTGGCCCTGGGGATCGGCGCGAACACCGCCATCTTCAGTATTGTGAACGCCGTGGTGCTGCGGCCGCTGCCGTACAAAGATTCCTCACGCATTGTGACTTTCCATACCAAGACGTCGATGTTCCCCGCGTTTACGCTCCCTCTGACGTGGCCGGCCTTCGAGGAAATTCGCTCGCAATCCATTCCCTTCGAAGAAGCCACCGCGTACTGGGAGACGGATAGGACCCTGACCGGGCGCGACCAACCAGAGGTGCTCCCGGTAACTGCCGTCTCCACCGGATTCTTTGAAGAGCTCGGAGGAAGCGCGGAGCAAGGGCGCTTGCTCTCCGAACAAGATCACGCCCCCGGGCAAGATCGCGTCGCAGTGATCAGCGATTCGCTCTGGCGCACGCGTTTTGCGGGAGATCCCGCGGTCATCGGACGGCAGCTGATTCTGGACACCGAGGTCTATACCGTCATCGGTGTCGCAGCCAAAGGATTTGCGTTTCCAGAAGGATCCGAAGCCTGGTTGCCACTTTCACTGACGCCGGAAATCCAGCGCAATCAAATGTTTTTTAGGTTTAATGTCCTCGGCAAGTTGCGAAAAGGACAAAGACTCGAAACGCTCGAAGCGCAGCTCGGCGCCATCGCAGAGCGCCTCGCCAAGGAAAATCCCCGGCTGGGCAAGGACTACGCGCTCTCGGCGGAGCCTCTTCTGGAAAGCCGCGTCGAAGATGCCCGGCAAAGCTATCTGGTCTTATTGGCGGCCGCCACCTTCGTGTTGCTCATCGCCTGCGCGAACCTAACGAGTTTGCTCCTCGCCCGTGGCTGGGGGCGGCGGCGCGAGATGGCGCTGCGCGCGGCGCTAGGTGCTTCGCCGGGGAGGCTGCGGCGCCAGGGTCTGGTGGAGAGTTGTTTATTAGGATTGTTGGGGGGCGCCGCAGGAATCGCGCTGGCCGCCGGGCTAGTCCAGGTTTTTCTCGCGATAGCGCCCAGCGACACGTCACGGCTAAATGAAATTTCGGCGGATTGGACCTTGGTGTGGTTCGCGCTCGGGAGTTCGCTGGTTTCCGGGGTGGTCTTTGGCCTAGCTCCGGCTCGCCGGGCCTCGCGAATGGATCCTAATGACGCCCTCAAAGAAGGAACCGGTGGAAGTGTCAAGGGCACGCCGCTATTCGGCAATGCGCTGGTGGTCGTGGAAGTGGCGCTGGGGTTCATTCTGCTGATTGGCTCAACGCTCATGATGCAGACGCTTGCGCATCTGCTCCACCAGAATCCCGGCTTCCGCACCGACCATCTGCTCACCTTTGATTTGCCGCAGCGGTCGAATTGGAATCGGAAAGACTCCGAAGGACATGCCGCCGGCCAGATCGCACGTTTGAAGGATATGGTGGCCCAGGTGCGCCGGCTGCCGGGAGTCGAAGACGTGGTGGCCTCCGATCACGGCATTTTGGACGGGATGTATTTTGAGCATTCAGGCTTGCAACTGGAAGGCGCGCTCCCGGAAAGCTCGGCAGTAACCGAAGGTGTTATCGCACGCTACATTTCGCCGGGATATTTTCGCATGCTGGGCCTGCCCTTGGTGCGAGGCCGCGAGTTCGAAGAGCTGGACGCTCGAAGCGCGCACAAAGTGGCGGTCGTCAATGAAACGATGGCTCGGCAATTTTGGGGCACCCTGGATGTCGTCGGAAAACGGCTAAACGAATCTACCGACGCGAAGGAAGCCCTGGAATGGAATGAAATCGTCGGCGTGGTGGCAGACGCGCGCGATGTGGGCATACAGGATCAGGCTCGCCCGGAATACTTTCTGGCGCTATTTCAATGGGACGTGGGATCGCATTACCTGATCGTTCGAACGCAAGCCAATCCCGACGCCCTGGCGGCCACAATTTCCAGGCAAATCTGGGCAAGTTATCCCGACCAGCCTTTGACGCATGTAATGACCCTGTCGAAAACGATTGCGGAATCCGTAGGCGACCAGCGCCTGCACACGGTGCTCCTGGGAGTATTTGCGGGTGTCGGACTGACGCTTGCGCTGTTGGGAGTGTATGGCGTCGTCTCGTATTCCGTCGCGCGTCGCAGGCAGGAAATCGGCGTGCGCATGGCGTTGGGCGCGGGGCAAGCAACTGTGTTGCGCATGGTCATGCGCCAGGGATTGACTCTTGTGGCATGCGGAACCGTCATCGGCGTTGCTGGAGCGCTCGCGGCGGTTCGCCTGGTCGCCAGTGAGTTATACGGCGTAAAATCCACCGACCCCTGGACATTCTTAGCAGGAGCCGCGCTCATTCTCATGGTGGGCTGTCTAGCATGCTGGGTCCCCGCGCGGCGCGCGATGCGCGTCGACCCCATGGTCGCGCTACGCTACGAATGACTTTTGTAGTGGCCGGTCTTCAGACCAGTCCGTCTCGCGAAGGATATGAATGAAGCGATTGCGTACATGGTTGTTGCGCCTGGGCGAATTCTTTCGCAAAGACCGGCTGGAACGCGAACTCGCCGCCGAGATGGAGAGCCATCTCCAGATGCACATCGAAGACAATCTCCACGCCGGCATGACCGCAACAGAAGCGCGTCGCCAGGCCCTGATCAAACTCGGCGGCCTCGAGCAAACGAAAGAACTCTACCGCGACCGGCGCGGCCTGTCGCTCCTGGAAACACTCTTCCACGATTTGCGGTTCGCTTTCCGCCTCGTACGGAAAAACCCCGGATTCACCGCAATCGCTGTTTTGACGCTGGCCCTCGGTATGGGCGCCACAACGACGATCTTCTCCGTCGTGAATAGCGTCCTTCTCCGTCCTTTACCATACCAAAACCACGACCGTCTCTTGCGCGTTGAAGAAACTCATTCAGGCGCCGTGGGTAACAGCGTGACGTTCGCAACATTTTTGGATCTCCAGCGCGAAGCGCAGACCGTCGAAAATGCCTCCGCCTTTCGCGAGTGGATCTTCAACGTCACCGGCGGCGCCGAGCCGCAGCAGCTTTCCGGCGCGCTGATTTCTGGAAACTTTTTCAACGCACTGGGGAGCCAACCGCTGCTCGGCCGCATCATCCAGCCGGAAGATGATCAACCTGGCGGAAACAATCGCGTGGTTGTCCTGAGCCACGCACTGTGGAACAGCCGCTTCGGCGCTGATCCCAAAATTCTCGGACGGACCCTCAACGTAAATGCCGAGCCTTTCAACGTGATCGGAGTGATGCCCCAAGGCTTCGATTTTCCCCAACACTCCGAATTGTGGTGTCCCCTGGTTCCAGCAAGCGGCCTCAACAACAACCGCCGAGCGCACTTGCTCACCGTTCTTGTCGATCGCAAGCCCGGCGAATCACTTGGCAGCGTGCAAGGCGAATTGACCGCATTCGGAGAGAGCATCGAAAAACGAAATCCCGGCGTTGACGATCCTTCACTGACTCTAAGTGCCGTAACCTTGCAGAAAAGTCTTGTCGCACCCGTTCGCCCCGCGCTGGTAATTCTCCTCCTCGCCGTCGCATTCCTTCTGCTGATAGCCTGCGCCAACGTAGCCAACTTGTTGCTCGCTCGCACTGCCGCTCGCCGCAAAGAAATTGCCCTGCGCCTCGCCCTCGGTGCGAGCCGCGCCCGCCTCGCGATGTTGTTGCTAACCGAAAGTATCTTTGTCTCTCTCCTTGCGGGCGCAGTCGGCTTACTCATCGCCGAGTCCGGACTCACCTTCATCCGCACCCAAAACAATGAAGACTTGCCGCGTTTCACGGAAATCACTGTAGACTGGCGGGCCTTCGCCTTCGCCGTGGCAGTTTCCATTCTTTCAGGGCTTATTCTCGGCCTCGCACCGGCGCTAGCTGGCGCAAAACTCAACTTGAACGCGCCCCTCAAGGAAGGCAACTGGGAACCCGCCGGAGCCAGCTTGCGGCTTTCGAACGGCACCCTCACCGTTCTGCAATTCGGCCTCGCGACAATCTTGCTCGCCGGAGCAGGCCTGCTGGGAAACAGCCTTCTGCGCGTCCTGCGCGAGAGTCCCGGATTCAATCCCGATCATCTGCTAACCCTACAAGTTTTTCTGTCGCCCATTAAATATCCAGAAGGCGATTCGAATTCCTCAATCGTCTTACACGAAATGCTCGACCGCGTTCGCGCCCTTCCCGGCGTGCGCGCAGCAGGAGTAGTCAACGCTCTGCCCATCACCGGCGGCCCGAGCACCGAATTCGTAATCGAAGGCCGTCCCACCCCGCGCCTCGGCGACGAACCCAGTGCCGACATTCGTGTCGCCGACCCCGGATACTTCCCTGCCATGAACATTCCGCTGCTCGCCGGTCGCACCTTTATCGATCACGACACGGCCGCCTCCGCACGCGTTGTGCTCATTAACGAAACACTGGCTCGGACATTTTGGCCCAACGAAAATCCCGTCGGCCAGCGCATCACCATGAAAGATTGGGGTCCGCCGCTCACCGGCAAGATCGTCGGCGTCGTTGGCGACGTCAAGGGAAACGGTTTGGACGCCACAGTGGGGCCAATGCTCTACTGGCCCTACACGCAGTTTGGACAAATCTTTAACACCATGGTCGTCCGCACCGACGATGACCCGCTTCGCCTGACCGCCGCCGTGAAGGAGCGCATCTGGTCGGTCGACAAGGATCAGCCTGTTTCCCGCGTTCAATCGATGAACCAGATCCTCTCCGATTCTGTCGCGCGACGACGCCTTTACGTTGTTCTTCTTGGCGTTTTCGCATCCGTCGCTCTGCTCCTCGCAGCGGCAGGCATCTACGGCGTTGTGTCGTACTCCGTCACGCAGCGAACGCGCGAAATCGGCATCCGCGTCGCCCTCGGCGCCGAGCGCGTCGACGTTCTGCGGCTTATCTTCGCCCAAGCCGCAAAGCTCGCGCTCACGGGCGAAATCCTCGGAATCCTCGTGGCGCTGGCGCTCACACGCCTCATGACCAGCCTGCTATTCGGGACAAGCGCCGCCGACCCGCTAACGTTCGCGGGCGTCGCAATATTGCTAGGCGCCGTCGCGTTCGCCGCCTGCTACATCCCAGCGCGCCGCGCCATGCGTGTCGATCCCATGGTCGCACTGCGCTACGAATGACTTTTGTAGTGGCCGGTCTTCAGACCGGTCCGTGTCACGAAGGAAGTGTATGAGACGTTTGCGTGCATGGGTATCTCGCATGGGCGAATTCTTTCGAAGAGGTCAGCGAGACCACGATCTCGCCGCCGAGATGGAAAGCCATCTCCAGATGCACATCGAAGACAATCTTCGCGCCGGCATGACCGCAACCGAAGCGCGCCGCCAGGCATTGATCGGACTCGGCGGAGTCGAGCAGACCAAACAGGCCTATCGCGACCGGCGCGGCCTGCCGTTCTTTGAGACACTGCTTCAGGATTTACGATTCACATCTCGCATGCTCCTGAAGAATCCTGGCTTTACAACTGTCGCCGTTCTCACTCTCGCCCTCGGAATCGGCACAAACTCCGCCATCTTCAGTCTAGTGGACTCCGCGCTGCTGCGAGCATTGCCATTCCGCAAACCGGCGCAGCTGGTTCGTATCTGGACAACTGAAGTGGATGGCGAACTCCACACGCCCTCTCCAACGGAGTACTCAGCCCTCCGTAAAAACGCCCAATCCTTCGATGAAATCAGCGGACTCGGCTGGGCTGACTATTTTTTTGGCAGCGATCAGTCCGGATGGCAAAACATCACAGGATATCGAATCAGTTCCAATTGGCTTACAGCGCTCGGCGTTCAACCCCATCTGGGCCGGAACTTTGTCGCAGAAGAGCAGGAGACCGGCCACGATAACGTGGCCATTCTCTCTTTTCAATGTTGGAGGAGCCGGTTCAACGCTGATCCCCGCATTATCGGACAGCGCCTGGCCATCAACCGCCGCGACTTTACGGTTGTCGGCGTCTTGCCCGAAACACTCGGTCGATATTACGATGCGGATATTTTCGCGCCATTGGTCCTGAGTTCCTACACGGAAGCTCGCGGCCGTGACAAAGCTAGAGTGCAAATCGCCGCACGCCTGAAACCTGGCGTGACCCTTAGCCAAGCTCGTTCCGAAATTTCTGTCATTGCCCAGCAATTGAGAGCTCCCAGGCCTCCAACAGACCCCAGCGGACATCTCACCGTGCAACCGTTCACCGACGATTTCCAAAACCTGGGTCCCACCCCGCTTAACGCCCAGCATGGCCTCTGGATGATGCTCGCAGGGGCTGGTCTCGTGCTGATGATCGCCAGCGCGAACGTTTCCAGCCTTCTCTTGGCGCGTGCCGTGAAACGCCGCAAAGAGATCGCTGTTCGCGCAACACTTGGCTGTTCGCGCCCAAGAATGATCCGTCAGCTACTCACCGAATGTGCGCTTCTCTTCCTTTGCGGCGGCAGCCTCGGTGCCGTCGTCGCTCGCTGGTCGGAAGACCTGCTCATGAAGGTCATCGCCGGCCTCAGTCCCAACGGCGCGTACGTGAACATCAATGCACGGGTCTTTCTGTTCAGTTTGGGAGTGTCGTTCCTTTGCGCCTTGCTATTTGGTCTAGTACCCGCGCTTCATGCCACTCGGATCGACCTCAACGATTCCTTGAAGGACGCTGCCCCGGCAACAGTGAGTGGATTGCGCTCCCGCAGGTCCCGAAACCTCCTGGTCGTTTCGGAAGTTGCCCTTGGAATGGTGCTCCTGGTCGGATTCGGACTGATGCTGCGCAGTTTTTTGCGCGTTGAGTCCGTGCCCATGGGCTATGACCCGGCAAACGTTTTGACGGCCTCCGTCGGACTATCCACTCCTCGTTACCAGGGAGCGTCCGCACGTCTGCATTTCTTGCGCGAAACCGTCGAGCGTGCGCGCTTGATGCCCGGCGTCGAATCTGCGGGAATGACGGAATCCCTGCCGCTCGACGGCGCCGACTCTGCGTCACTTATTCTCGCGCATCACGCACCCGACGCGAACGGAGGAGCCGGCGATACTCATCGCCTTTCTGTCGATTCAGAGTTCTTTTCCACGATGAAGTTCACCATGCTCGCTGGCCGCCTGTTCAGCGACAACGACTCGATGGACTCACCCGCGGTTGCAATCGTGAATCAAACTTTCGCAAACCAATTCTTCCCCAACGAGAATCCACTCGGCCGTCGTTTCGCCTTCGCGGATTCGCGCATGACCTGGCGGGAGATTGTCGGTGTCGTCTCGAATGTTCGCCAGCGAAATCTCGACGAAGACTCGCAGCCGATAGCGTATCTTCCGCTGACGCAAATTCTTCCCCGCGATCTCCATCTAGCGATCCGCGTGCGCGCTTCGGCGAATATGGGCCCGGTCTCGCGTGACCTGAGTAACTGGCTTCGGCCTTTGGATCAAAATCTCTTCTGGGAACAGAGCACCATGTTGCAGCGCATCCATGACTCAGAGTCTGTCTCGATGCGCCGCCCTGTTGTTACGCTGCTTGCTTTGTTTGGCGGGCTCGCACTCATCCTCGCGTTGGTCGGCATATTTGGTGTCACGTCCTTTAGCGTCGCCGAACGCACGCGCGAGATTGGGATTAGAATTGCCCTCGGTGCCGCTCACTCCGAAGTCGCAGTTCTCGTCGTGAAAGAAACACTCCTTCTCACTGTGGCGGGCCTTGCGTCCGGCGCGCTCGCCGCGCTCGTCTTGACGCAAATGCTACCGGCTGGCCCTCTCGGCTGGTCCGGTTCCGGCATCTCACTCTACGGCGTTTCCAGAACCGACGTTTTGACGTATTCCTGCTCCGGCATTCTGCTCAGCTTTGTGGCCCTCTCGGCGTGCTACATCCCAGCGCGGCGGGCCATAAGCGTCGATCCCATGGTCGCCTTGCGCAGCGAATGATTTTTGAAAAAGGGGGGAGCAAATGTTGCGAGATTCGAATCGCGAGTGGCAAGGGGCGTTATGAAAAGGCTTCGTGCATGGCTGTTGCGGCTGGGCGAAGTATTTGGAAAGGAACGGCGCGATCGCGAACTCGCCGCCGAGATGGAAAGCCATCTCCAAATGCACATCGAAGACCATCTCCGCGCCGGCATGACTTTAGCAGAAGCGCGCCGCCAAGCCATGATCAAACTCGGCGGCATCGAGCAAACCAAGGAAATGGTTCGAGAGCGCAGGGGTCTGCCAATAGTAGATGCTCTCCTACAGGATTTGCGTTTCGGCTCGCGGATGCTGCGGAAAAACCTAGGATTCACCGCCGTCGCTGTGCTCACGCTGGCCCTCGGCATTGGCGTCAACACCGCCATCTTTACGGCCTTTGACGCGCTGGTCTTGCGACCGCGGCCGGTGAAGGATCCCGACCGACTGGCGGCCGTCTTTCGCACCACTCCTGGCGAAGGCCACGGCTGGTTTTCCTACCCCGATTATCTCTACTATCGCGACCACAGCAGCTCGTTCTCTGATCTTTCTCTCTTTGCCTTCGGCATGGCCGTCACTTCCTCCGACCTGCCTGCCACTGGCCCGGAGGCCACTCCCCGCATCGCTGGTGCCGTTGGCTTCCAGCTCCCGCAATTGCTTGAGGGCAGCGCTCAACCCATCATGTGTTTTTTTGTTTCCGGCAATTCGTTCCCAATGCTGGGAGCGACTCCTCTCTTAGGCCGCATCCTCCTGCCCGCAGATGATCAAGCCAATGCCCCGCCCGTTGTCCTCCTGAGCGGCAATTACTGGCAGCGACGCTTTCATTCCGACCCCAAAGTTGTGGGCTCCGTCCTCCGTCTGAATGGGGTGGCCTTTACGGTCGTTGGTGTTACGCCGCTCGATTACCTTGCTACTGCCTCATCGGTTCCCGATCTCTGGGCTCCCATCCCCGCAAAGATCGCGTTGGGCGTAGTGACCCGCCGGGAATTAGAAAATCGCCTGGCGATGGCCGGCATTGCCAGCGGCCGATTGAAACAGGGCGTTTCGCTTCTCGACGCGCAAGCCGAACTCAATGTTCTCGCAGCGCAGTTGCGAACGCAGTACCCCGAAGCCGAGCGCGACATGAGTGTGCGGGTTGTCTCCGGTCGTAACAACCTCTCTGGACTGGATCCCGAAGCATGGGCCGTCGTCGCTGCCGCTATGACTGCAGTCGCTTTACTATTGCTAATCGCTTGCGCCAATGTTGCCAGCCTGTTGCTTGCCAGGGCGGTCGCCCGCCGCAAGGAAATTGCCGTGCGCCTGGCGCTAGGCGCGGGCCGGCCACGACTGTTGCGACAATTGCTGACGGAAAGCGTCGTGCTGGCCCTGCTCGCGGGTGCGCTGGGCCTCCCTCTGGCCGGGTGGATGCTCCATCTCTTAATCGTCGAGATTGCTTCCGCCCTCCCGTCGTTCTGGGGCACTATCGCTCTGGAAATCAGCCCTGACATTCGCATTTTCGCATACACCCTGCTCGTTTCCTGCGTGGCGGGAATTGCATTTGGACTCGCTCCTGCTTTGCAGGCTTCGAAATCCGATGTGAACTCCGCTCTCAAAGAAGAAGGCACGGCTTTCGGCCAGCGCCTCAGCCGCTCGCGGCTACGTGGAATCCTTGTCGCCGGACAAATGGCCGCGTGCCTCGTTCTGCTCATCAGCTCCGCTCTGCTGCTCCGCGGTTCCGAGCGCGCCCTCAAGATCGATCCGGGGTACGAAACGCGGCGCGTGACCTACCTCGAAATGTACGATCCCGCGAAGTTGCATTACTCCCAGGCGCGCTTGCTGCAGCTCAATCGCGACCTCATTCGACGGATCGCGAATCTTCCCGGCGTACTGTCCGTCGCGCAGGCTTCGCGCGGACCAATGGGTGGCATCCGGTGGGTGCCGGTTGCTCCCGTCGGCGCGGTGCCTTCGGCTAGCAGTGCTAGCGGAGGCGAAACGCCAGTCGCCGGATATAGTTTGGTCACCCCAAACTATTTTGAGACTCTTGGCATTCCCATTGTTCGCGGCCGCAACTTCACGCCCAGTGAGGCGGATGGGGTGGCCCCACTCGTCGTTATCAGCGAAGCTACCGCTCAGCACTTCTGGCCCGGCGAAAATCCCCTAGGCAAGCGCCTGAAGATCGGCTCAGAAAAGGGGACCACATCCTTCCCGGGAGAGAGGAATCCGTTTGTGGAGAGTAGCGAGGTGATTGGCGTCGCTCGGGATGTGCGCAGCATGGACTTGCGCAAAAAAGATGAATCGTACGTGTACCTGCCGCTCTCTCAATCGCGTCAATGGACGAGCACTCTGCTGGCGCGCACCGAAGGTGACCCCACCCCCTTGCTCTCGGTCATTGGCCGCGAGGTTCGCCTCGTGGACGCCAATCTCCCTGTCGTTGGCGCTCCGTTGCACACGATGATCTCTATGGATCCCTTCTTTGTGGTCTCGCGCATCGGTGGCGTACTGGCCAGCATTGTTGGCGCGCTCGGTTTATTGCTGGCGTGTCTCGGTGTCTACGGCATGGTCAGCTACAGCGTGGCGCAGCGAACGCGGGAAATCGGCATCCGCATGGCGCTGGGCGCGAAAAGAATCCAGGTTCTCCAACTGGTGATGCGCGAAGGATTCCGGCCTATTCTCTCCGGCATCGCGATTGGAGTCGTCGCCTCGGCTGGTGTGTCGCGCGCACTTATGGCGACGCTCTTCGGACTCAGCCCTTTGGATATGGTTTCTTTCGTGGGGATGTCCCTGGTACTGATAGTGATCGCGTTGCTTGCTACGTGGCTTCCCGCGCGCCGCGCAACCGAGGTCGATCCGATGGTCGCGCTGCGCTACGAATAATTATTGTAGTGGCCGGTCTTCAGACCGGTCCGTGTCACGAAGGAAGTGTATGAGACGTTTGCGTGCATGGTTATCTCGCATGGGCGAATTCTTTCGAAGAGGTCAGCGAGACCGCGAACTCGCCGCCGAGATGGAAAGCCATCTCCAGCTGCACATCGAAGACAATGTGCGTGCGGGCATGAGCACAGCAGAAGCGCGGCGGGAGGCGATGATCAAACTCGGCGGCGTTGAACAAACCAAGGAAAACTATCGCGAACAACGCGGCCTGCCGTTCTTGGAAGTTCTCCTCCAAGATCTGCGCTTCGGCGTGCGCATGCTGCGCAAGAATCCCGGCTTCACCGCCGTCACCGTCCTTACTCTCACCCTGGGGATCGGCGCAAGCACCTCGATTTTCAGCATGGTGAATGGAGTTTTGCTTCGTCCACTCCCGGCGGCATCACCGGAGCAACTTGCGGTTTTGGCGATCGAAGAAAAAGGCTCCCCGATCGGAGCTCTCGGATTTTCCTACCCCCAATTCAGCGAATTCCGAAAACAGGCCGCTTCACTTTGTGATGTGTTTGGAGTCGCGCTGGCGGGACCAGCAAGTCTGACTGCCAACGACCGCACTGATCAAATGGCGCTCACCGCCGTTGCAAGTAATTACTTTTCTGGTCTCGGCCTAAAACCCGCCATGGGCCGCTTGATCCTTCCAGGCGAGGGAGAAACACCGGGCGAGGAGGCCGTCCTGGTGCTGGGCCATTCTTATTGGCAGAGCAGGTTCGGCAGCGATCCCGCCGTCGTCGGAAAGAAGGTGCGTATCAACGGAATACCGGTAACAATTATTGGCGTCCTCCCGAAGGAGTTCCACGGATCTTTCTCGATCTTTGAGCTTGACGGCTACGTTCCGCTTAGCACCATCACACGCGACCCAGATTGGAGCAGACTTTGGACCGATCGCAAACTTCGCATGATCCTCGCGATGGGGCGCCTCAGGAAGGATGTGAGCATCGCTAAAGCTCAGGCCGGTTTCGATGTGATCTCAGCCAGACTGGCAAAGCAGTATCCCGCAACAGACAAGGGGGTGACCGTGCGCGTCATCCCGGAAAGATTGGCGCGGCCCATCCCGTATGCCAACAACACTTTTATTGTGTTCTCCGCACTGTTCTTGGCCCTCGGGGCTCTGGTCTTGCTGTTGGCCTGCACCAACGTAGCAAACATCCTCATGGCCCGCGCGTTCGTGCGGCAGCGCGAGATGGCTATTCGTACCGCTCTAGGCGCGAACCGAGGGCGCTTGGTACGCCAGATGCTCGTCGAGTCTCTCTTGGTCGCCTTCCTCAGCGGGACTGGAGGATTGATCTTTGCACAGTGGGCAAACCGGCTTATTGGCTCCATTCATGTGCCAGGCTTTCCCCTGCAACTCGATGGCAGTCTTGACTGGAGAGTGTTTTCGTTTGCCCTAGCGGCTGCACTCTTCAGCGGGATTTTTCCGGGGGTACTGCCAGCGTTTCGAGCCACACGCGCGGAGGTGAATGCGGCGCTTCATCAGGGCGGGCGCAGCCGCGTTTTTCTTGGAGGTCGTCATCGAGTTCACAGTGACCTCATGGTCGTCCAGGTCGCGGGTTCATTGACTCTGCTGATTGTCGCTGGCCTA
>Ga0210399_10000232_pt1 | contig 45024 bp, 32 predicted proteins | sample IncBWC14MmetaG_FD_150865 | JGI IMG/M metagenome (GOLD analysis project Ga0210399, IMG submission 150865) | Forest soil microbial communities from Barre Woods Harvard Forest LTER site, Petersham, Massachusetts, United States - Inc-BW-C-14-M | ecosystem: Environmental > Terrestrial > Soil >... | reverse complement strand
TGGTGCGGGCTGAGCAAACAGGAGATAATCCTTGCCGCCGAGCGAGACCTTGGTTCCGGAACTCCCCTGCGACAACAGTCCCGCTTTTGCTGGGGTCTTCGCTTGGTCTGGCCCGCCCCCGGCGGCTCCGGAATCGCCGGGCGATCTGGTGTCCGCCTGTTTCGTGCCTGGGGAATTTGCCGGGCTTGCATTCAGGAACCCAAATACGCTGTGCTTTGTGCTGATGTCGGAGCCCGTCGCCAGTATCGGGTTCAGTTCTCGAATTCGCGGCCCCGTCATGGACTGCTGGAAAAACACGTGACCGGTCTCATCGGCAACCAGGATGTCGTCGAAGGAATTCTTGGATTCTTCAAACGCCTGCTGTACCCAGGGCTTCATATCCATCAGGAGCACCGGCTCAGGCTTGACTGGCTTTTGAATCGCAACCGGTTGCTGTTGGTTGTCCTGTGGGCACTCGACAACCACACCGAGGCCCGAGGATTTGCTGTCCGGTTGCAATCGGGCCTTATCGGGCATCTCACCCAGGCACTGGATCAGGGGCAGGGAAGGGACATTGCCATCCCAGATTTCTCTGAGATACGTCTTCGAATACTCTTCAAAGCACTGGCCGATATTCTCCCTGTTTCGGCAATCCAGATTCGAAGAGCGGTCACGCCCTGTTTCTTTTGCGGCGTGGATGATTTTTGCAAGGGAACTCACGGAAAACCGCGCGCGGTCAAATTCCGCTGACAATTGTTCAGACAGCCGGCTCAGATTCCGGAATTCCCGGTCAATCAGATACTCCTTCTGGCCGGCCACAAAATAATTTTCATACCCGATAAAGAACCCCAGAAGCACACCCCAGGTGATCAACAGAAGAATGATCTTGCGTACCTTTTCATTTGGCTTTGGCAAGCGGCGCCTCCGGGGGGACACTGAGTACACAAAAGCGCGAGGATGAGATAGAAAAGACAAGCCCAATTGCGACATCCAAGACCGAGGAGTTGAGCATGTACATTCCTTTCAAGAAGGTGCAAGGGAAGGGCACTCCTCGATGCATACCGCAAAGTCATTACGTTAGTCCCAACCACTCCTCACGCAACATGTCTGTCAATCAGGCGCACCTCGCTGTGTTTATCCGGTCAGTATTCGAAAATCGGTCCACCTATACCTACACCCAGTTAGAACGGAACTCAGATGATTTTCCCTCTTTCGACCCCCTAGAAATTGGTGGCTTCCGTCGGTCGAGATGCCGGGGAAACCAGTGCCGGCATCGGATTCAGCTGTTCTAAATAGGAACGACGGGGACGGGAGACTCCCCCTCTGAGGCCTAGACAACCAGGGAGTCGTTTCGACGAAGCTGCTAGAAAAAAAAGGGGATCCGCCAGTTTTCTCGTTCTTTTTGTGGTGCTTGTGTAATTCAATCATTGAGCACAGTTGTGCAATCTCGAAGTGAAAGTATCAGGCACGGAACATCACTCACGAGCTGAGTGCTTCGAGAAGCCTTTCGCCATTGGGGCTTCCCCAGCCGGTGCAAGGGTCCCAACCGGACCCTGCCTCGTAGCCCTTTCGCCCGAAAGGGTCATTGTGGCCGATGGCTATATCGCGAAACGTATTCTGTATGAGACGGTCCTTGTACAGGAGAGGATTGAAGTAGCCAAGACGGGGCACCCCGCGCTGTTTCAAGCCCTCATTCAACCGCGCCACGAGCGCACTCCAGAGAGGTGCTACGGCGCTCGTGCCACCCGCGCCGTTATGATAGCTGCCGCCAACGTACACGCTGAAATTCATGCTTGCAACCCCAGCTACATCCGGTAGCTGCCGTCCATCGAAATTCGGGTTGTGGCGGGAGGGAGCGGGTGAAGGAGCGCGCGGGGGCTGCCAATCCGGGCGATTGAGCATGTCGCTGATCCCGCCACCGGAAGCGCTCTTATTCCGCACATTCCAGACAACCTCCTCGCCGTCCGCAAGAAGGCTGCTACCACCGCAGGCAAGGACAAGGGGACTTGAAGCGGGAAAAGTGACGCGGCAGTGGCCGTGGCCATCCATTGCACAACCGTCATCTCCGGAAGCTGCACAGATCGTGATTCCAAGAGTTGCGGCCTCTTCGAACAACTGTGACAGAACCGTTATGGTGTCATTCCTCCACCAGTTCTCGAGTGCTCCCCAGCTGATCGAGAGTACGGAAGGTTTGTTTTCATCGTCGTGGATGGCTCTCGAGAGAGCGTCGATCCAGCCTTTTTCGTCATTTGTGGCGAAGTAAATTACGATCCTCGCTCCGGGAGCGAGAGCCCCCGCAATTTCGATGTCCAGTGCCAGTTCTCGATCGTGTTGAGAATTGAGGTTTGGCTGATTGCCGGACGTGGGGCCCTCGAATCGAAGATCGGGCACGTTCCCATGCAGCTCCCGGAAGTAGCGGTGCAAGTCAGACGGAGCGATCCCGCCTCCAAACGCAAGGATTCCGATGCATTCGCCTTTTCCGGAAAGGTTGCGCGGGAAATGGTAATGATCGGCAATCCTTTCAATCGCAGAGGCACAACTAGTGCGAAGGGGATCTCCACGCACAGAGTGAAATGGCTTTGACTGGCGGAAGTTTTCGAGTCCAAAGACGCCCTCGACAATGGGGAGCGCCTCGGCAGGAAGAAACATCTTTCCCTGGCGGCCGTGGCATCTCCCGGAAGGCGATTCACAAAACCTTGGAATAGTTCCGAACGCTCTTTCGATGTCGCAAATCGCGCCGCGCAACCCGATGGTCCGTCTTGCTCCGGACGCGCCAGTTATAAAAAGACCGAACTCGTTCGCGAAGGTGCTGATGCTCTCGATATCGGCGGGTGAAGCGCAATAGAATTCCCGAAACTCTGAGCGACTCAGATAGCGCCGGTTCCGCAGAGGGCGGCTCCCAAGTTCTTCTGCGGAGAGCGACATTACCGCCCGGGAATACGCATGATCCGCCGACACGCGCAAGCGGATGGTGACGTCGAGCACTTCGTCTTTCGGTCGGCCAAGGATCTCGATAGCGCCAGGAACAGAGAACGGAGCTCTACAGAAAAGTGGTCCGCGGGCAGGATTGGGCTTGCTGTGAGAAGGGCTCAGGATTCCTCACTGTTGCTGCTCAACGGATCGTAAGAATGGCCGCACGGCAATCATTGCCGGCCTTTACAAATGCCTCGGTTCCGTGGGGTTTCGTGGGATCGTCGTAGCAGAGCCACCAGTCCACGCCCGCCAGGCCGGCGATCTGGTCGAAGCATTCGAGGGCGTCTTTATGTTCCTCGGTTTCTGCGTTCCGAGAGGCGTAACGGACTTCTACGTCAGCAAAATCGTGACCGAGCGAAGGAGCATCGAAGTCCGCCATCCATGCCGACGCCCCCGAATTGTCCAGAGTGAGCATCAGGTTCTTTGAAAGATCAGCATTGTAGTAGAAACGAAGAGCTGTCGCGCGTCTCTGGAGCTTGCCTGTTGGTGCTCCTGGAGGGTTCGAACCGTTGTCGATAATTTCGACATCGTTGGGAATCATCGGAATCACGAGTTGGGGGAGGGGAACGATCAAACAGAAGTGGGACTTGTGAAACGCCGGTTTTGCGCTCCTGGAAGCATCGAGGATGGTATTGTCAGGATCGTGAAAGCGGGGTGCCGGCAAAGGATTTGGTGGTGTAAAGACCGGACCTGTGATTCGGTAGCAGCGGGAGTGGCCCAAACGGTGTCGACCGGTTAAGGGGATTTCATTTTTCGCCGTGAACAGCCCAGCCGTATGCCCGGAGCATTTCGGGGCGTAAATCTCGACACCTGACTTCGTGAAGCGGTAGAGAAACGGCCCGTGAAACGACAGCTGCAGCGTACCCATGAAATAACCTCCGAGTAGGTTGTCTAGCTCTTTCCAAAAACAGTGAAGCCGGCCCAGTAAAAGGGATGCGCAAATCCCTGGTTCGAGCGAAGTTTGCGACTCGCGTCACGGAGGGCCAGGGAAACTTCTTTGCCCGCAAACAACTGGCCATAGAATTCCTGCATAAGCGCGGCCGTAGCACGAGAATTCACCATCCATCGGCTCGCGACAACTTCGGGAACGCCCGCCCCCACAAGCAGTCTTGCCAAGCTGTCGCGGTCATCAAATACACCCGTAGCCCCGTTTGCGCTGTCGCACGCCGATAAGACAGCGAGCTTCAAGCCGGAGAAGTCCGAAACTCTAATCCTTGTTGCGTCCATGACTGTGGAGTCCCCGAGTAGCAGACCGACGCCGTCGGGCGAAGCAGCGGCGTGGCCGGAAAAATGAAAGATCTCGGTACCCTTCACTTGCTCCGAAATTCGTCGATAACTCGCGTCATCTTTCAGCAGTAAACTGGAATAGCGAAATTGGCGGGCAATTCCTTTTGCCTCCGACTCCGCGTCTGGCAGGGGCCTCAGGTCTTTGGTTTGCGGATCTCCCGCAACCAGAATGCGTGTCTTTTCGGAAATGCCTTGCCAAGGTGTGGAGTCGGCCAGGTAGTTGAGTCCGGGAGACAAAGAGATTATATAGAGGTCCCCCAGATAGACGTTATCGGCATCCAGCAGGGACTCAAAAGGTACACGCCACAAGATGCTGTCGGGCTCGATGATCAGATGTTTGTAAGGGGCAAGCGAAGATTCGATTGGCTCAAATAGTTCCTTGTAAAGCTCACGACTTTCGGCCATAACGATGGCCATTCCGGAATCGGGGCGGGAGCAGTGCTCTCCGAAGCTTCTGGCGACCAATTCGATTTTTCCTGGTCGAACGGCAAGGCGGTGTTGCTGAACGCCACGCTGGCCGTAAGTCCACGCGTACACGCCTTCGGGGAACACTGCAAAGGAGAGGATGAGGGTATCCGCAGGAACCACGAAGGACACGGGAGGCGGATTGGCGGGAGGCAAACGGTCGCTCGTTCCCGGAGCGGTGTGAATCCCGTGCGGGCTACCGCGCAAGGAAGCCCCCTTGAACCATTCCCATTGCGCAAATGCTTCTCGGGGAGGACCGGACAGTTTTAGCTGGACCATCGCCCTATACGCCCGATCCGCCTTGCGAGACCAGATCATTCGGTCTCGTTCGTCTTGGTTCATCGTGAGGGATTCTTCTGCCAGACTCAGCGCTTCTCCAACGTCCTGACTCGCTTTAACGGAATCGCCGATTGCCAGATAGGCGAGACCAAGGCTGCGGAAATAGTCAAACACGAGATCTTTATCCGAAAGTCCCGGCACCTGTCCTCTCAATGGTTCGAGACGTTTGATGGTCCTGGATGGGTCGGAACGAAGTAGTTCCAGTTTGCCGAGGCTCACCTCGGTCTCAAATTCGAGATTCTTTTTTCGAGCGCCGTCAGCAGAGCGGAGGGACAACGCGTGAGCTTCGTCGAGGGCTGCGAGAGCTGCTCGGAAATCTCCGGTCATGGCAAGAGCGTTTGAGAGACGGTGTTCCTCCATGGCGCGCAACTCGAGATCGGGATCCTCAGCGATCAATCTGGAAGCTTCCTCGAGGAACTGAACGTCAAGAAACCACTGCTCTCTCTCTTCGGCGACAAGATCGAGGCCCGCATAGAGACTATAACCGCGCATTAAAGGGTAATCGCCTTTCCAGTAACGGGCGAGACCTTCGGTCGAGTACCTCCATGCGGAAGGCGTGTCACCCATATATTGATAAAGGCCGGCAAGGAATGTTGTGGCGCGAAGTTCGAGGGAAGGGAAGTGGTGCAGCTTTGCAACCAGAAGTGCGCGAGCTGCGAGCTTGCGAGCGCTTTCATCATTCAGGTTTGTGCACGCAGCGGACTCAAGAAGGAACTGGGCCTCAAGCCAGGGGTACCGCTTGGTGACCAGCGGGTCGTTCTTAACATTCGATTCCGAGAGGCAGGATGTGACCTGGTGCGCGAGCTGGTCTGCGTAGCTCGACTCGAATCGAGCCAGTAACTCACCGGCACGGTTTCCCGACTTGTGAAATAGCGCTTCCGCGGTAGCAGCAGCCTCACGAGAACGATCAAGGTCCGTGGTCTGTGTTGTCTTGAGCGCGACCGCTAAAGAAGCAAGGCCTCGACGCGAGAGGGGTTTGTGCTCCAAATCACGGAGGAAATCTGCCAACCAGTAGTCCGAGTGTTCTGAGACAAGGATTTCTGCAAGGCGGTGTGATGCGCGTAATGTCGATTGGTGGTCGGATTCGGTCGCGAGGGCGTTCGAAAACGCACCCGGAATCCAGTCAACCAAAGCGAGCTCGAACTGGCGTTCGATGCGCAGGTCAGGTCCTCCTGCCGGATTTGTCTGGTCCTGATTGTGGAAGGCAAGAAATTCTGCAGGCCCGAGAAGTGGACTTTCGCTCTGTTTCTTCTGGAGGTCAATTTTTTCCTCCAGGCCTGCCAATCGTTTGCGGGCCTCCTCTGACCAGGAAGAGCTTGGGTCGATCTCGAGATATCTGCGCCAATCGATGACGGCCTGCTTGTAGAGAAGAAGGCGTTCGGAGGTAATCGCGCGGTTGAACAGGGCGAGCCCATTGCCAGGATTCTTCGCAAGTACCTGGCCGAGCAGTTCCTCTGCCTGACCGTAGTCCTCGGAGCGCTTCAGGACTTCCGCTCGAAGGAAATAGGCGGTGGAAAGATCGATCGTGATGTCCTGGTTTTCGGGAGAATAACGGTGAGCGCGCTCCAGTGTAGAAAGAGCCGGGGAGTAATTCTCCTCCATCAGGTCAGCCTTGCCCTGGGCATCCAGCCAGAATGGGTCTTCCGGTTTCCTCGAGAGTGCCTTTGCAATCGCGACCTCTGCTTCGAGCAGACTTGTAGGCCGATGAAGCCGTGACAACTCCGTGCCGCGAACTGCCTCGACCGGAGCGTAGCGCGCACCAACCATACGCACATCAATCGTGCGCTGTTCGGAGTAAGCATCCGATAGCAAGTGATTTACATTCCGGCCGGGTTGCAACAGGGTGGTCCAGAGCGCGAGCGAGACAAGGATTGCGACTGCAGCCAGCGTGCCGCCCAATTGAAGAAGAAAAGATCGCATCTTCCACGGCCGCTTCAGGGCACCTGGGTGGCTTTCTTTTGCCGACAGGGCTTTCATGAGGTGCGCAACATCTTTCTGCCAGTCTTCGTCAGCACTCTTGAGCGCACCGAGAGTCTGCATTTCCTCAGGCGTGATCTCGTCCGTGAATTGTTCCGCGGCCTGCTCCAAGAGTTTTGCGCAGCTTGCGCACTCCGTCGCATGCTCTAACCAGTCATGGGTTTCGAGGGGTGACTCGAGCCCTGCGGCTATTTCCATCCACTCTTGCCTGGACGGACAAAGCCGTTTTGGCATCGGGCCTTGACTGCCGCGTTGCGACATGGACAAACGGGAAAGGACGAGTTCCTGCTCCGATAGCTCCTTGCACCTGGGGCACTGAAGAAGATGTTGTTCGAGTTCCTCTCGAGCCGCGTCGGGAGAGTCTGCCTCAACCCCCTGAGAAATTCGGCTAGACACAAACAATCTGAGTTCGTGGAGGTTCAGATGTTGGCAGTGATCTCGTGTCACTCTTGCCTCTTCCTTTTATAACGAATCTGCTCGAGTAAGCCCTTTTTGTTCAAGTTTGGAGTCATTCCGAAGTGAAGCTTTCCCGCTGTTTGCTTTCTCAAATGCGGTCCTTACAAGGCCACTCAGCCGGAAGATAGTACTCTCGACGCCCTTCGTTGTCAGATTGATATGGGGAAGGGAGGCAATAGCGCGGGCGCTTAATCCACACCGGTAGTAGAGCCAGAAGATGCGCCGGCAGCGGGAGAATTCGGCAGGCGGAATGGTCCTCTTGAGACAACGGTCGATTTCCTGTTCCAGGATGTTTTTTTCGATCCTTGAGGAGTTGTGTCCAGGAAACTCTATTACCTGCGCCTGACTTCCTTGCTCTTCTTCGAGACTTGCTGGAATACCGTAGCCGCCCCTTTTCGCGGCATGCGAAGCCTTGAAGTGGTCATGGACGACATTTGCCGTGACAACCTTAAGAAAACCAAATATGGCGCCGGCGTGCCGTGACCGGAAGTTGCTGAGCAGGCGGCAGTCGTCCGCACAGAGCTTTAAGTAGGTTTCCTGAATGAGGTCGTCGTGCAGGGTAGGCGTGAGCTCACCATAAGTTCGCGCCGTCCTCAGCACGACCGTCGCAATTAGAGGATGGAAACGGCGGACAAACTCCACCCACACCGACTCATCTCTTGTCTCGAGGCAGGCAGCAAGCAGAGTTTCCGCGGATGATGACCTGTGGTCCAGGGGGCGGGTCCTCCCAGTCGCTTGATTGTACAGGAAATTTTTGTCAATTCGCTATAGAGAGAAGTAAGGCCAAAGGGAAGTACCTCAAGACAACCAGCCTGGCAAAACCAGGGGTTCATGGGGCAGGCCGAACGGTGTGCAGGCTCACACTCTCGCCATCATTGGGCAGTCCTTCTTCCGCGAAGAAAGTACAGAAGGGATTCTCCCGGTGAGTTCGTTGTTAATCCTGTGAGCTTTTGGTTTGTTCACAGCACAAGGGCTAGCCTCCCGAACCCGGGGGAAATTAGATGAAGGGCGAGGAGCTTTTATGATGCGACGAATACTGTCTCTCGCGATTTTCATGCTGGGGTGCGCTTGCCTGACGAACGCCCAAGCCAATGGCAAGCTTCAGATTCACCACATGGATGTTGGCCAGGGAGACGGGGCTCGCGCCTGATCTTGGATTGCCATCAGCCTATGAAGCGATGGTTTGAACGATTGGTACAAGTCTTGCAAGGAATTGGGCGGGATGACCGCGACAGGAATTTTGGTTGGGACGCTAGCCGTGTGGAGGTTGACGCACCTTCTGGCGGAGGAAGATGGGCCGTGGGGTGTAATTGTCCACGTAAGGCGAAGAATTGGTACAGGGCCCCTAGGGCAGATGATGGATTGCTTCTATTGCTTGTCGATTTGGATTTCGGTTCCGCTTGCCTACTGGGCGGGGACAACGTGGCTTGAGCGAGGAATCTTGTGGCCCGCACTTTCGGGCGCGGCGATATTGTTGGAGAGAGCGACACTGGAGAGAACAAGTCCGGAACAGAGTGAAGATTGAAGGGAGCATCGGGAATCGTGTCCTGCTGTGGACAAAAACGAAAGGCTTTCAAGAAAAATGTTGAGCGACCACCAGAGCGAGGGCCCATTCCGCCTATTGCTATTGCAGAGGTCGTTCAGCCAGCCAGACCAGAGATCCTATATCGCAACACGGGACCGGCTACTTTGAGTGTGCGAGGGCCGGCGAGCGGAAATGTTTATCATTTCCAGAGTGGGGGGGCCGCGATTGCCATCGACGAACGCGACGCGCCGTTCCTTTCGGGAATTTCGCGGCTGCAAGTTGAGATTCCTCAAGGGAAGAACAACAGCGACGATAAGAGATCGCGGCGCGTCAGAGGAAGGTGGTAGGAATCGGATCTGAATCACTTAATGAAAACAAAGACGATTACCTTGTATTGATAACCATGCCGCCGTGTGATATCGGCATTCGTTGTCCGCGATCTACTCTCCCGACGGGGGTTCGGCTGATTTCCCCCAGCGAGATTTGCCGACCCTGAAGAATAAAGTCAGCGACAAGTTAGGCAGTCTGAACGGTTTTCCTTCGACCGGTCATCGAGGTCGTCCTATGGGCCACACCCTTCTAGTGATCGAACACTCAGCTTCTTCGCATTTGCCTGGGTGGATTGAAGGAACACATAGTCCGCAATTTGCGATTAAAACGAGAATGGAATGGGGAAAATTTGCGCTGGAGGAGCTGAATTCGTGCGCGGAACAAGTGGTTGTAGCGGACGCTGTGCCGCAAACGAACGAGGCGATTCGAACGTTTCAATGGCTGCAGGAGCATCCAATACGCGTGCCTACGCTCGCAATTGTGCCCGCAGAAAATCCGGACTTGGTGCGTCTGGCGGCCGCGACGGCTGACGATTTTCTAATTTGGCCGGTGCGAGCGGAAGAGTTTCGCGCAAGATTGACGCGACTGGTGGCTGCCAGCGGAAACTCCTATGAAAGGCTTCAGGACCAGCTTTTTGGCGAAGTGGGCTTGCGACAGGCAGTAGGGCGTGCTCCGCGGTTTCTTGATGCGCTGAAACGAGTCGCGCTTTTTGGGTCAAGTCCCGCACCGGTTTTGCTGACGGGAGAAACGGGAACCGGAAAGGAATTATTTGCGCGACTGTTGCATTTTCTAAGCCCGCGCCGATCGGGACCATTTGTTCCGGTCGAATGCAGCGCGATTCCAGAACACCTTTTTGAAAATGAATTATTCGGTCACGCAAAAGGCGCCTTTACGGATGCGCGTACGGAGCAAAAAGGGTGCGCTGGCCTCGCGGAAGGAGGCACACTTTTTCTGGACGAAATCGACTGCCTTACCGCTTCGGGGCAAGCAAAACTGCTTCGTCTGATTCAGGAGAAAAAATACCGGCCATTGGGAGCAGAGCAGTTTCGCGATGCGGACGTCCGAATTGTGGCCGCGACGAACCGGGATATCTCCAGGCTGGTAGAGACGAAACTGTTTCGCCAGGATCTGTTTTTCCGGCTGGATGTCCTGCGCGTGCACCTGCCGTCGCTGCGAGAGCGGACTGGTGACGCTGTGCTGCTTGCGAAGTATTTTGTGGATGCGTTTTGCAAAGAGTCTGGATTGCAGAAGAAAATCTTGTCGTCGGCGTCGCTTCGAAAACTGGAGAGCTATCACTGGCCAGGAAACATCCGGGAACTTTACAACACAATGCAAAGAGCTGTGCTAACGACCGAGGGGAACGAAATCGTGTCATCGCAGATCGACATCCGGCAGAGCGAGACAGACGGGAACGAGGGGATAAGTACGTTTCAATCGGCGAAGAGCGCGGCAATCCAGCGATTTGAGCGCGACTTCGTGCAGCGGCTCCTGGAACGGCATTGTGGAAACGTGACGCGAGCGGCGCGAGAAGCAGGAAAAGACAGGCGTGCCTTTGGCCGGCTGGCGAAGAAATATGGATTGCACCGTGGCTTTTCCTAGCGGGACACTTTTCGCCCCGTGCGGGTCGAAATCAACCCACCTGAAGTAAGCTCTGAAATCCAAACAAGTTGCGCACAAGAAACAGGATTCCAAGCGTAACTTCTGCGTCGAAAAGTCCCGCGCACTCTGATTTGCCGCGCAAAATCGGCTCTCCGCAACGAACTTTTTCCGAGAAAAAGTACCGATTCTGCTTTTATTCCGATTGGCAAAGTGATTGCAGGCCGAGTGGTGTGCCTCAGAAGGAATTCGTGAAGGAGCGTTCGCGCAATTCTCGCGAAGAAGCGACGAGAGAGATTCTGGAACTGTTTCTGCGAAGTCCAGAGATGGCAGACAGCTTTCATGGAATAGCTCGATGGCGAGTATTGCAGGCAGCGGTGCAACGCAACATCGCGGCCACGGAATCGGCGCTGAATTGGCTGATCAAGGAACAGTTCCTTATTGAAGAGACGATTGCGGGATCGCAAAGCGTTTTTCGGTTGAACAGGGACAAAAAGGGTGAAGCCGAAAAACTGGTGGAGGGCGACGACGATTTGAAGGAATAACGCTCTATTAGAAGTGAAGTTTGGGCGGAATGGGTTTCGAGGTCGAAGAAAAAGGAGAGAGGGTTCAATGCCTCAAACACTGAATTACCCGGGCGTTTATATCGAGGAAATTCCGAGCGGAGTGCACACGATTACCGGAGTGGCAACTTCGATTACCGCATTTGTGGGACGTGCGCCGCGCGGTGAGGTGAATGAGCCCATCACAATTAGCAGCTACGCGGACTACGAGCGACTCTACGGCGGGTTGTCCCTGCAGAGCACAATGAGTTACGCAGTAAGCGACTTCTATGCAAATGGCGGACAGCAAGCGGTCATTGTACGCATTGCGAATGGCGGCAAGGCAGCGTTTATTATCGTTCCAGAGAATTTGAGCCCGCCGAGCCCACCAGCGAGCCCTGGATTGGGACCGTACACCGGATTGTATTTGGAAGCGGCAAGCGTAGGCTCTTGGGGCAATTCCCTTTCGGTGCAGATTGATTTGCCGCAAACGAGCATAGGCGCGGCTGATCCCACTGTTTTCAGTTTGACGGCACGACTCTGGGACTCGACACAGTCACGCGTTTTGCTAACTGAACGCTATTTGAACGTTTCCGTGGATCCGAACAATCCTCGGTATGTGGCACGAGTGCTGGAACAGAGTTCGAACCTTGTCGTAGTTGCACAAAACTCGAGTGGAAAAGACGAAGTGCCGCCTCTCGCGCCGGCAGCTGGAACATTCTGGGGCGCGAATGGCGTGGATGACAACGACCTGACCGAAAACGACTTTATCGGCGTTGGATTTGAATCGGCGAAGCTGGGACTCTATGCGCTGGAAAAAGTTGATTTGTTCAATATTTTGGTGATTCCACCGTATCCGGTCAGCTCCACCGGCGGCATGGATGTGGATGACGGATTGCGCGCAGCCGCAGCGACGTACTGTGAAGGGCGGCGTGCGTTTTACATCATAGACTCCCCCAGCACTTGGGGAAGCAAACAGAATGCGTTGGACGGACTCGATGCATTTACCGGAAGCCGGAGCAAGAATTCCGCGCTGTTCTTTCCGCGGCTCCTGGAGCCAGATCAACTAAAGAACAATCAGATTGGAGAGTTTGTTGCGTCGGGCGCCGTAGCCGGCATTTTTGCGAAGACGGACGCGCAACGCGGGGTATGGAAAGCTCCGGCCGGACAGGAAACAGCACTCTCCGGGAATATTCAGGGCTTTACAGTGCCCCTGACCGATGGAGAAAACGGAGAACTCAATCCGCTTGGCGTGAATTGCCTGCGCACGTTTCACATTATCGGAAATGTGGTGTGGGGTTCGCGCACGCTTCAAGGCGCCGATGAACTAACCAGCGAATGGAAATATATCCCGATACGCAGAACTGCACTCTTCCTTGAAGAGAGTTTGTTCCGAGGAACGAAATGGGTCGTATTCGAACCGAACGACGAGCCACTGTGGGCGCAAATCCGGATGAACGTGAACTCGTTCATGCAAGGACTTTTTCAGCAAGGAGCGTTTGCGGGCACGAAAGCCAACGACGCGTATCTTGTGAAATGCGACAAGGAAAATAATCCGCCCGACTCTGTCGATCAGGGCATCGTGAACATATTGGTGGCTTTTGCGCCGCTGAATCCCGCCGAATTCGTAGTCATTCAGATTCAACAACTCGCTGGACAGTCTCAGGCATAAGGAGCGGAACAATGGCGCAATTTAGTGTGAATCAAGCGCGTGTGGATCCCTACAAGAACTTCAAATTCCGCGTGAAGTGGGATGGAAAGTACGTTGCGGGAATAAGCAAGGTAAGCACGCTGAAGCGAATGACAGAAGTCGTGAAGCACCGCGCGGGTGGTGATCCGAGCAGCAGCAAGAAATCTCCCGGCAGAACTGAATACGATCCGATTTCTCTGGATCGCGGCGTGACGCACGACACTGAATTCGAAAAATGGGCGAACAAAGTCTGGAACTACGGGAACGGACTGGGATCGGAGACTTCGCTCGCCGACTTTCGAAAAGACATCATCATCGAGATGTACAACGAAGCGGGACAGCTTGTGATTGCCTACAAAGTTTACCGGTGCTGGGTATCGGAGTATCAGGCACAGCCGGATCTCGACGCCAACGCTAACGCCGTTGCGATTCAACACATCAAGCTGGAAAACGAAGGCTGGGAACGGGATCTATCCGTGGTGGAGCCGCAGGAGCCGACCTTTACTCAACCGGCTGCGTGATTCCAATGAGACCCCTGTCCACGGTCGAATTGCTGAGCGTTTGGGAAAAAGGCCTGGGGCGGAACTCGCTGGAGCGGGCGCAGATAGTTTTGCAAGCTGCGCGTGAAAGCCCCGGTGACCCTGACCCGGGTAAATTGCCTCTTGGCGAGCGAGATGCACGGCTCCTGACATTGCGCGAGTGGACGTTCGGCAGCGAAGTGACTGCACTCTCGCGATGCCATAAATGCAAAGAAGAACTGGAACTCACTTTTCAAGTTTCCGATCTGCGCCTGCCGACGACTCTCCCTCCGCAGGAACTTAATTTTGTGGCCGGAGATTACGAGATCAAATTCCGTTTGCCGACCAGCGGCGATTTGGCGCTGGTATCGAGTGAGGCAGGCAATGGAGGCTCAATAAGGAATGCGCTGCTCGCACGCTGTGTTTCAGACGCAAGACACGGAAGTGATCCAATAGCGACGGAAGCACTGCCGGAATTTGTGGTGGAAGAGCTGTCGGCGCGAATGTCCGAAGCGGATCCGCAGGCCGAAATTGAGCTGAGCCTCCATTGCGATTCCTGCGGCGAGCACTGGAACGAAGTTTTTGACGTGGAATCGTTTTTCTGGACGGAAATCCAGGCTTGGGCGGTTCGGCTGTTGCAGGAGGTGCACCAGCTTGCAGCCTCCTATGGATGGAGCGAAGCGGACATTGTTGCGATGAGCGCGACGAGAAGAAGTGCGTATCTGAGCATGATTTCGGGCTGAGTGAATGGCGAACTATCTAAACCGGCTCGTATCGCGCCTGGGCGGAACAACTCCGGTGGTCAGGCCTCGTGTGCGCGGACGCTTCGAACCAGCCGAAAAAGGTTCGCAACTTGCGACGATACCACAGCATAGTGAAGTTTCAGAAGAATCCCGAAGCGTAGACCCAGCTCGAGCGCCCCTTCGCCCGGTCGTCGCAGCGTTTGCTGAGGAAGCGTCGCGTGCGACGTTCGCTCCACGTATTGTGAAGGAAAGAGATATTCACCCTGAAATCGTGGCGTCTCCGCTTGCCTTCTCACCTGAAGAGCCACGACCTAACTTTTTTCGAAGAACACGCCGCGAGCTCTATTCCGACAATTCGGCGACGGACAACAATTCATCCTTGCAGGTGGAGCGTCAGGCCCTGCCCGAGATACCGCCCAAGGCCCATTCAACTTCACTGGAAAAGTCGGAAACGCGCGAGATTTCCCCTCTTGGTTTAGGAATTCCAAGAGAAATTCAGCCACGAGAAATTTTGCGAATTGAGAAAACGAACGACAGCGCTGGCGCGAAGAACGCGATTCGCCCTACGGATTCAAAGCGTGAGGAGAGCCTGAAGGCCCGTGAATCGCTCGTGGATGCAGGATTAGCGAGACCTGCGATTACGCAACCAGTGGCTGTGCAAAAAGCAGAGCAGCGCGTGACTGCGAATCAGCCGACGCAGGATATTCAGATTGTCATTGGAAAGATCACGGTACAGGCAAATTTTCCGACACAACAAGCAGCGCCGCCTCCCGTGACGCGGCCAGGGCCTAAGCTGACGCTTGAACAATATTTGCAACAGCGCGAGGGGCGTCGATGAGCAACGCGCTTGCCATTGCGTCGGTGTCATTCGTCCTGGTTGATCTGCTCAACAACGGATTAATTGACCAGGATATTTCTGGAACGATCGGTAACGACATTTCAGTGACTGCACTTGCGCCCGATCGTGTGGACCAGTTGCAGCAATCCGCACAGGCAAAGAGCCAACTAAATCTTTTCCTTTACAACGTCACGCAAAATCAAGGCTGGAGAAACGTTGGCTACCCCTCTCGAAATGGCGCTGGAGATCGGATCGATAATCCGCCCCTCGCTCTGAATTTTCACTATTTGCTGACCGCGTACGGCATTCAGCAGTTTCACTCGGAAATTTTGCTGGGCTACGGCATGCAGCTTTTTCACGAGACACCTTTTCTTCCCCGCGATGCGATTCGCAAATCGCTTTCCGCACCGACCCAGGTGACACCGGGAATGGGGCTGGCGCCGTACATGTCCAACCTTTTTACATCCGAGCTATCGGAGCAGGTGGAGCAGATAAAAATCTGGCCGGAAACACTCTCGACGGAAGAAATTTCGAGACTATGGACCGCTTTTCAGGCGAAGTATCGGCCGACGGCCGCGTACCAGGTTTCTGTTGTGCTGATCCAGAGCCGTGCGGCGACGATGACGGCGCCTCCTGTGGCTATGCGAAACGTGCAAGCCATCACCCTCAAGAGCCCAACGATCAACTCAATCCTTTCGCAAAAAACGCCCGCCGCCCCACCCGATCCGTACCAGATGGTTTTGCCCGGATACATTTTGGTTTTGCTTGGCTCGGAGCTACAGGGGCAAAACACCACAGTGACGATAAGTGGCGTCGATGTTGTGCCACCGAGCACTACTGTGAAACCAACTTCAATCACTGTGGCGCTGCCTACAACGCTGTTGCCCGGTGCGCAAAGCGTGATCGTCAAGCAGTCAGTCACTTACGCAAGCAACGGCGGTGTATATCCGACGTTCGAGTCGAACCAAGCATCCTTTGTGTTGCATCCAGTGATTTTAACGGTGAGTGCTACCGGCGTTGCTGGATCGGGAAGCGCTCCGCGATCTGGAAATCTTGTGCTCACTGTGAATCCAGCGATTGGATCCGAGCAGGAAGTGAAAGTAATTCTCAATCAGTATTCACCGGGAAGTCCGCCGAACGAATCGCAGCTTTCGTACACGTTTGAGGTTCCGCCAAGGATTTTTTTGCAGAGTCCACCGCCGTCACCACCACCACCTTCGCCAAATCTGCAAGTGCAGTTCGGTGGAGTGATGGCGGGAACTTATGTAGTTCGAGTGCAAGTGGATGGAGCGGACAGTCCCTTAACTAGGGACGCACAAGGCGTTTTTGCACAACCACAGGTGACGATCCCATGACGGTGGTGGCCCCAGAAATGGCGCAAAAGGCGAGTTTGAGTTTGGCCGAGCAGATTCTTGCCTCGATGGAGCGCGTTCGCTCATTTTTGGGTGGAGGGAAAAAGGTCGAAGATCAAAGTGAAGCAGCCAGCGAGGCTGAAAGAGTACGAATTCCGCTAAATATTCTGGTAGAGCGATTTGAGCTGAGCGCGTTTGAAACGGACACGCTTGTGTTGTGTGCCGCGGCAGAACTCGATCCCAAATTGCCGGCTTTGCTCGAGTGCGCTCAGCAAATTGCGGGCTTGCGTCATCCAACGTTCCAACTCTTGCTGAACATTCTACCGACTGCGCAGTGGAGCGCATTTTTGCCGCAGAGCGCGCTTCGTCGATGGAGGCTCGTGGAGTTTGTGCGGGTCGATGCGCTGACGACTTCGCCTGTGCGGATCAACGAAAGCGTTTTGCATTTCTTGATGGGTGAACGAGCGAGCGACGAACGGTTGGATGACGCTTTACGCAGGGTGAATGTTCCGGTGGTGCTGCCACATTCCTACCGGCAATTCGCGGAGGAGATGATTCAGACGTGGCGCAATGATGACCCGAAGAGGGTTGTGGTGCAGCTGCTAGGAAGCGGGGCCAAAGGGAAAGCGGCGGTGGCAGCGACAGCGTGCGCGGCTTTCAATCTTGGGCTTCGTAGCATTTCCGCGGAGAGTCTGCCTACACGAGCGAGCGAACGCGAGGATTACTTGCGGCTCCTGGAACGAGACGCTGCATTGAACGGATACGCAGTGCTAATTGATGCGGAGCAGTGCGGGACATCCGGTGCCGATGCGGTCTCCAATTTTGTCGAAAACTTTCAGGGAGTTATTACCGTTAACGGCGCGACGCGCCTGAACGTTCCTTCCCGGCGAGTCGTTAGCGTAACTATCGATAAACCCACCATGGAGGAACAGAGTTCACTCTGGCAATTCGCCCTCGGAGAAGAAGGGCAAACGCTCAACGGCGACTTGACGAGGCTCGTCGACCAGTTCTCTCTGGATTTCGTGACGATTTTGCAATCGGCGGAACGCGCATTGCGAAGCAAAGAGGCCTCAGGCGGCGAGTTGCGGGCACATTTGTGGAATGCGTGCCGGACAGAATCGCGGCCGACTCTTGAAGGGCTGGCGAGGCGAATCGAAACGCGGGCGACGTGGGCGAACATCGTGCTGCCGGAAGGATGCATGGAAGCGTTACGAACGATCGTCTTCCAGATGCGGCAACGAAATACCGTTCTCCAGCAATGGGGATTTGCGGAACACAGTTCGCGTGGCGCGGGAACCGCAACGCTGTTTCACGGCGACAGCGGCACGGGAAAAACACTCGCGGCCGAGATTATTGCCAACGAACTTTCACTGGACCTCTTTCATATTGATCTAAGCCAGGTCGTGAGCAAATACATCGGAGAGACGGAAAAGAATCTGAAGACGATTTTTGACGTGGCGGAAGACACGGGAGCGATTTTGCTTTTCGATGAAGCAGATGCGCTCTTCGGAAAGCGGAGCGAAGTCAGAGACAGTCACGATCGTTACGCGAATATCGAAGTCAGTTACTTACTGCAGCGCATGGAGGCTTACCGCGGGCTGGCGATTTTGACTACAAATCAGCGCGCATCGCTTGATCCGGCATTTTTGCGGCGAATTCGATACGTAGTGCAGTTCCCCTACCCTGACGCGCATCAGCGTCGCCAAATTTGGGAACGGATTTTCCCTGAAGGCACACCACGGCAAGGGCTGCAGTTCGAACAATTGGCACGGCTGAATCTCCCTGGCGGAAATATTCGGAACATCGCGCTAAACGCTGCATACATTGCTGCGGAAAAAGGCGAACCCGTGCGAATGAATCATCTGCAGATGGCAGCGCGACAGGAGTGCCTGAAATTGGAGCGGGCGTTCACAGATGCGGAGATCGGAGGCTGGACGTGAACCGGGCGCAAACGCGGCAGCAATGGAGAAAACATTTTCGCGGCGAGGCGGCAAACGTGATGGAAGCGTTGCAGCCGGCAAACAACTTTGAGAGCGGGAAAGCGGTCAAGGCCGGAGGCGCGATCGCGAACCAAATGGGGGGCGCCGTGCGGTTGCACATCGAAGAATTAACGTTGCGCGGCATTGGGCAGATGGACGGCCGGAAGATCGCGGATGCGTTTCAGGCTGAACTTCGCGGAATGATAGCGGCGAACGGCGTCCCGAAGCATTGGCACGGAAACTCGACGCTTAAGGACGCAGAGACTGGGCCGGTGCGGCTGACTTCTCAAACGAATTCGCGCTGGGCTGGTGAACAACTGGCACGGGCGATTTACGGAATTCGCGCAAAAGGGATTCGATGAGTGGAGTCACAAAATCGGCGCCAGGCGAAACGAGGTCTGCGGGAGGCGGACTCTCCCGAGTGCGCGTTCCCATGCTGCAGCGGGATTGCTCGTGCGGAGGCGCCAAAACGCAGTGCGACTCGTGCAATCAAAAAGCAAAGAAGAAAGACACATTGTTGCAGCGGTCGCCCGCTGCACCGAGTGCGCCAGCGCCTGCTTTCGCACCTGCGTCAGTGACCAGCACGCTTGCTTCACCTGGGCGGCCGCTTGATGCACCAACACGGTCGTTCATGGAACCCCGCTTCGGCAGAGACTTCGGCGAGGTGCGCGTACACACGGATTCCGCGAGCGCGCAATCAGCAAAAGACGTGAATGCAAACGCCTACACGGTGGGCCAGCACATCGTTTTCGATGAGGGCAAATATAATCCGGGGTCTCATTCGGGTAAACAACTAATCGCGCATGAGTTGGCCCACACGGTGCAGCAGTCGGGTCTGCAGCGGTCTACTGACTCACTCAATTTGAGCGAGACAAACGAGTATCACCGGCTGGAGCATGAGGCGGAATCCGTTTCGAGAAATGTAATGGCGTCTCCCGGATTCGCCGCTAATTTTCCGACGACTCAGGCACAGGGACCGATTCTTTCGCGCGTTTCGAAGACCAAGCCTTCGGAGCAGCCAGCTCCCAAGGATGAAGGCAGCCGCGATTGGGAAGATGTGACAGCCGGGCCTTTGAAAAGCAAGGGCGTCAAGCAAATTGCTTGGGCACCTGCGGGCTCAGTCGTTGCGGACGTAGCTGTGAATTTAGGTGAACTGGAATTGCCCGCGGAAAAGGGAAATGTCCAATCGAACTGGGACAAATTGGCGAAGGCGGGTGGACTCGAAACCATAGTTGACATCACAGGCGAGGCACGACCGAAGGTGGCGTTGAAACAGGGGCGCCCAGATACGACGGAGTTAAAGAAGATATGGATCCAGAAGGTGAAGTGGACGCGGGAGCAGACCGAAGATAATTGGAAGCTCGCAACCAAGGACAAAACCGACACGTTCTGGAAGTCCGCTACTGCAAAGGGAGGGCTTTGCCACGTCGACCATATCGTCGAGCTGCAATTCGGCGGAGACAATGTTCAAGAGAACATGCAAATGCTTGACGGTTCGGAAAATATGTCAAGCGGAGCCAAGATATCGGCAAATTTGAAAAACAAAGCGGCGGAGATTCGCGAGGCCCTGGGCGGCAAAGCAAAGAACGTTAAAAACATCGTGCTGCATTACGACAAGGCGACACAGACGGGGAATACGTGCAAGGCGTGTTGCGATGCCGATGCGGCTGCGATGAGCGGTGTGGCAGGAAAAGCCGAAGCAGGCGCGGCGGAGCCGAACGCAGAGAAGTACCACATTTCTGCGGGTGGAAGAGAAGCAGACGTTTATTTAGTTGCTGGTAAGGGGAAAAAGAACGAAATCCAGCTCTTGAATTCTGAGGTTCCACAAAACGCATCTGCGTCGACGCTGATCCCTGGAATGTTGCTTAAAGAACTTATTCGGGCGGGAGGGCACGGAAAAGATCACATCAATGCCCGATTTGATACGGACAAGGATGAAACCAAGACGCGCCTTCCCCTCAATTTTCAAAAGTATTCGGACAAAATAGTTCTGCATGTCATGCAAGGCGGTGTGCTGAAGCTCGATACGACAAACGCCAAGCTCAGATTCGATTATGGATACTTGAGCCCCGGAGTAATCGAGCACCTTAAGCTGGAAGATGACGGTTCTTTCAGCGGCACAGGCGTAATTCACCCCACAGTCAAGTTCCTGCCGAAACTGCAGATGGTCTTTGACAAGAGCAGTTTCAAACTGGTTGCCGGACTGGATGCAGAAAAACTAAAGCCACCATTCCCCGGTGTGAAATTCACGAAGGGTCAATTTAACCTGCAAATTGCGCCAACATTTGAGCCATCCGCCGAGCTTGAAATGGTGCTTGGACCGCCGAATAAACGGCTCGCGACGGCTGGCGTAAAAGTTGAGCCGGATCCAGAAGGCATAAAGGCGACTTTCAAAATCACGCCGCACATTCCCAAGCTTGAAACAGCGGAATCGACAATCACCTACATAGGAGGCGGCGAAAAAGAACGCTGGGAAGGCACAATTGACATTGAAAGCAAGAAGATCAATCTCGGGTCAAAGATTTCTGTAACCGGTGGATTTCAAGGGCACATTACTTCCTCCGGGATTGATTTTACCGGAAAGATTTCCGCGACATTGCCAGGGAACAACACTGCAGAGCTTGGCCTGAAGAAAGACGGAGATGAATGGATCCTGCAGGGTAAAGGCGTCTTTCACTTCAAAGGGCTCGATGAAACGACGGCGGAGGTCGAATACAACCTGACGCGTGGCTCCCTGTATGCGAAAGGCAAAACGGGATTCCATCTCGAAAAGCTAGATCTCAAAGGTGAACTGAATCCGGTCAAGATCGCGATGAAAGATGGCGAAGAGCCAAAAGTCGCGGGCACCGGAAAGATGCACATCAAGAAGGGCAAGGTAGAGGGCGACGCGACGGTGGAGCGGGATTGGGACGGAAAGTTTTCCGGTGAGGGCAGCGTCACTTACGCAATCAAGCCTAACCTTATCGTCACCGCCAAAGTAAAGCTCAGCAAGGACCAAAAACTGAAGTTCGACGGCGAACTGCTCCTGACACGGTATGAACTTTTCGAGAAGCATGGCGCCAAGAAAAACCTATTCAGCGTGGGCATGGATATACCGGTTCCCGGGTTGTCGATCGGCAGCCTGGGCGGAGTGATGTTCCACATAGGCGGCGGTGTTGACGCGGAATACAGCTTCGGCCCAGGAACGCTTGAGCCTCTAAAGATTGCGGCAAGTTTCGAACCTCTTGAAGAAAACCCCAACATCGATGTTGAAGTCGGAGGAGAGGTCAAGGTGCCAGCGAAGGCAACGCTGAGTGCATTTATAGAAGGTTCTCTGCGGGTAAAGATTGACGTAGTCATAGGAAGCGCTGGAGCCGAGGGCGGAATTAAATTGCAAGGAGATTTGATTCTTGAAGGCGGGGTGTTCGCAAAATTCAATGCGAGGTACCGAGGCGGCCACCTATCCGCAAAAGTGGATGCCGGACTCGAAACCAAACTTCTGCTTGGGCTTTCTCTCGGCCTCTTTGTGCATGCGTGGGCTGGCGCGTTTGGGCTGAGCGCCGATGTTAGAAAAGATTGGACTCTTGCAAAGAAAACAGTCGATACAGGACTCGGATTCTACATGAGCGCTCCGATCGAATATGCGGATGACAAGCCGTTCAAATTCCCATCCATCGAGGACGTAACCATCAAAAAACCCGATCTGACGGTCGCCAATATGAAGCGGATTGTGGGCGAACTCTTCAGTTCGGAGAGCGGAGCCGTGAATTAAATATGAGCGCATTTCCTGGATCACCGAGAGTTTTGCGGGCGGGCATTGTGGTAGCCGACCAAACCACGCTTGCCGTGCAACGCGTCATCACGATGCAGTACAACCCGGATTCGCTAAGCAGAAGTTTGCAGATTCGAGGCGCAACGGGCGACGCAGGCGACCGGCTGGACGCGCTGCGGCTGACCGGACCTCCCGTGGAGACGATAAAACTGGATGCGGAAATCGACGCAACGGATCAACTGGAAACGCCGACGTCAGGATCGCCTGCGGTGCAATACGGAATTCAGCCGGATCTATCCGTGCTCGAAACACTGGTCTATCCCTTCAGTTCGCAAATTCAATCGGACAACACGCTGGCGCAAGGAGGCACGATTGAAATCGCTCCGATGGAAGCTCCGTTGACGCTATTCGTATGGAGTTCGGTGCGCGTGCTGCCGGTGCGATTGACGGAGTTCAGCATCACGGAAGAGGCGTTCGATCAAATGCTGAATCCGATTCGCGCGAAAGTAAGCCTGGGGATGCGAGTGCTCAGCGTAAACGATTTGAGCTTCGACCATAAGGGTAACGGGGTTTTCCTTGCGAATCTTGCACGAAAGGAATTTTTGGCGACAAAAACGGGGCAGGCATCTTTGGATTCCCTTGGGATCAAAAGTTTGACGTGAGGTAAACATGTTTCTTTCAAGCAGCAGATATGCGGGTCTTGTGCTAGTGAGTTGGACCGATCCAAACGGAAACAGTATTAGCTACGTTTCGCGGCGATTTTTGCCGACGGTAGATGAATTCGACCTTTTGCAATTGCATACGGTGATTGCCGGCGAGCGACTGGACAACATCACCGCTGAGTATCTGGACGACCCGCAACAGTTCTGGCGGATTTGCGACGCAAATGAGGCGATGTCGCCTTTTGATTTGACGGCAACCGCAGGGCAAACGATTCGCATCACGCTACCACAAGGAATACCTGGGAACAAATAATGCTCAAGGGAATTTATCTAACGCTATTTATCGGGCCGATGATTCCCGTGCCCGCACTTCCGGAGGTGACGAACGCGCTGATCAGCGCGCAAGTGAATACGGGAGGAGAGCGGAGCGGGTTTCAACTCGTGTTCAGCCTGAACAAGAAATCCATTCTTCAAAGCACTCTTCTCCCGGCGGGATATTTCGATCCGATGATTACGCGCGTGATTCTCGTATGCACGCTCGGCGGCATTCCGAACGTTTTGATCGACGGCGTGATTACGCGGCATGAAGTCGCCATGCATAACGAAGCGGGAATGTCCACTCTGACAATAACGGGCGAAGACTTGACGGTTTTGATGGACGTGGTCCAACTCCCTCTGATTCGTTATCCATGTATGCCAATCGTTGCACGGCTTTACACACTTCTCTCAAAGTACGCAGTTCTGGGAATTGCTCCGATTGTGATCCCGGAGCTGTTCATGGATGTACCAATTCCGACGGACAAGATTCCGACGCAGACGGTGACTGATCTTGCGTACATCAAGCAGATGGCGGAGTTGACCGGATACATCTTCTTTCTCGAACCGGGCGCGGCGCCAGGCACCAGCGTTTTCTATTTTGGGCCCGACGTTCGGATTCCCATTCCGCAACCAGCACTGACTGTGAATATGGATGCCAATACAAATGTGGAGTCCTTGAATTTCAGCCTGAATGGCCTCGCGAAAAAAGTGGTTGTTGTCACGATTATGGATCCAATCACAAACAAGATTCCGATTCCTATTCCCGTACCAAATATCAGCATTTTGCGGCCACCACTCGGTGCGCGTCTTACATTGCCAAGCAAAATTGAGTTTCCGACGGACAGCACGAAATTGAACAGCATCGAGGCAATTGGCCGCGCACTGGCAAAAACTGCGGATAGCTCTGATGCAATTACAGCAACGGGAACGCTAAACGTCCTGCGCTATGGCCAGGTTTTACGCACGCATCAACTGGTTGGCGTACGCGGAGCGGGAATCGCCTACGACGGCCTCTATTACGTGCGGACCGTGACACACAACCTGAAGCGCGGCGAATTCAAGCAAAGCTTCACGCTTTCGAGAGACGGTTTGATTTCTCAAACTCCGGTGGTGCCGGTATGAACGGAGACGGTTCGGGACAGAAGTATTACGGGAAGTTTCGAGGAACGGTGATCAACAACGTCGACCCGACATTCATGGGACGGCTGCTTGTGGAGATTCCTGACGTGATGTCGCTCACACCTTCGAGTTGGGCAGTGCCTTGCGTACCGCTCGCAGGTCCGACAGGGCCACCGATGGGTGCGTATTTGGTGCCACCAATAGGTGCCGGCGTTTGGATCGAATTTGAGCAAGGCGATCCGGATCATCCGATTTGGGTGGGCTGCCGATGGGGTTCGCAAGCGGATGTTCCGTCGCTTGCGCTCCTCGGATTGCCAACGTCTCCCAGCATTGTTTTTCAAACGATGATGCAAAACACGATTGCGATCAGCGACCTGCCAGGCCCGACAGGCGGAATCATGTTGAAAAGCATGACGGGCGCGATGATTTTGGTGAACGAACTGGGAATCACGATTACAAACGGTCAGGGCGCAACCATCATGATGACCGGGCCGACGGTCACGGTAAATGAAGGTGCGTTGATTGTTACGTAAACGGAGGAGAAGAAGTGCCGGGATTTATTTTGCATCAGGGAGCGACAGTTCTTTGCGCACACGCGGGGCAAGCGCAACCGACAGTGCCAAATCCGCGCGTAACGCTGACTGGCATGCCAAGCGTGACGCTCTCGGGACCATATGTGGTGGCGGGATGCGCGATGCCGCCTCCGCCTGCAGGAAACGGCCCTTGTGTGACCGCGCAATTCGTCATGGGCTCGGTGCGTGTTATGTCCAATGGGCAGCCACTTCTTCTGTTTGACAGCCAGGCGATCTGCGCGCCGACGGGAACACCGCTGATCATCGCGGTGACACAGACGAGGGTAATCGCAACGTAGAGGCAGATATGAACATTGCTTTTCCCTATCAGTTTGATGGACGCGGCCGCACAGCGGAAACCGATCAGAACGATCATATCCGCGATCTGATCGAACAGGTGCTCTTCACCGCGCCTGGCGAGCGCGTGGATCGCCCCGACTTCGGGTGCGGGCTTTTGCAACTTGTATTCGAGCCGAATGGCCCTGAACTGGCGACGGCAACGCAATTGCTTGTGCAAGGTGCATTACAGCAGACGTTGGGGAATTTGATTCAAATCAGCAACGTGACGGTGACGGCTGTGGACTCTCAGCTGACGGTTTTGGTCGAGTATTTTGTTCGCGCGACGCAACAACAAGTGGTTGCCACATTTACGAGCGGAGGATCATCCACATGATTTACTCCTGCTGCGATCCGCGCAGACTGGCGATCCTCGCGGAACAATCGACTTATAACGGCATACGTTTTCTAGATGTCGTTGATAATCCGAACGATGCTCCGTCCGACCGTCAGAGGACGCTTCGCGTCCATTTCGTTAACCCGCTTATACCCGGACAGTTGAGTGCCGCCAACGTAAAAATCTCCGGTGGCGAGCGCATTCAGAACATTCGCGTTCTGCAGGCCTATGACGAAAACATGGCCTCGCCGACCGGTGACCCAAATGTTTTAGTTGTCACGGTAGACCAGGCCGGTGACTTTTCGATCTACACGCTTGCATTGGTGGATGACGCCAATCCTTCTCAACCGCCAGCGAATTTCGATCAGCTTCTGTCATCTATTGAGTTTTCTTTCAAGGCGGGATGTCCGAGCGATTTTGACTGCCAATCCAAAACTGCTTGCCCCACAGAGGCTCCAGAGAAAATTGACATTTCGTATCTTGCTAAAGACTACGCCAGCTTCCGCACGCTCATGCTGGATCGCCTGGCAAAGATTATTCCGCAATGGCAGGAGAGAAGCCCCGCTGATATCGGGATAGTCCTCGTTGAGATTCTTGCGTTCATTGGCGACTACCTGAGTTACCTGCAAGACGCCGTTGCAACAGAAGCGTATTTAGGGACTGCCCGCCGCAGGACATCCATTCGCAGACTAGCGAGGTTGGTGGATTACCCAATGCTTGATGGGCGTAATGCGCGCACGTGGGTGCATGTCGATGTGCGCGCTGACATTCACAATTTGCAAATTCCGCAAGCATCGCTCCAATTTCTTTCCAAGACCAACGATTCAAGCGTGATTCTTGTGAAAGGTTCGAATCCTTACCAGATGGCCCTCAATGCGAACCCTCGAATTTTTGAACTCATGGAGCCGATTCGCGTGGACGCGGATCACAACTCGATGCGGTTTTATACATGGGGAAATAAGGCGTGTTGCTTGCCGAAGGGTGCAACGGAAGCATGGCTTCGGGGCAGCTTCCCAAACCTGGTTACGGGTATGGTCCTTATCTTTCAGGAAATAAAGGGACCGAACACCGGCGCAAGTGAAGACGCTGACCCCACGCATCGTGCCGCGGTTCGATTGACTTCAGTGAATTCCAAAGTGAGCGATCCAATCGGCGGGCTTCTTCTCGATCCGCCAGTCAGTGGTGCGCTACCTGCGACCCACATCCAATGGAATGCCGATGATGCTCTACCCTTTCCGATCTGTGTTTCAAGCAGAACAACTAACGGCGATTTTGACGACATCAGTATGGCGTTCGGCAACAATGCGCTGGCAGACGAAGGTCGCACAATCTCGGACGAAGAATTGCCAAAAGTCCCAGCGCCAAATCCCATCTTGACAATTCCTACTCAACCAAACAGTGATCGGTGCAATCCGACAATCACAACCTTCAAACCGGCGCGTTACCGGCCGACTTTGAAGCAAACGCCACTAACATTCGCGGAGGCAGGTGACTACGACCCGGCTGCATCAGCACAGAGCGCCCTGAGCGCACGAGACTTGACCACGCTCTTACCGTTTATCTCTCTGGCAACAGATCCGGTGACCGATCCGTGGAATCCGCAACGCGATTTGCTGCGAAGCGACACGAATGCGAAAGAGTTTGTCGTCGAAGTCGAAACCGATGGCACGGCTTATTTGCGTTTCGGAGATGGCACCTTTGGCATGCGGCCGATTCCAGGCACCAGGTTTATTGCGACCTATCGCATTGGCCAGGGACTGGCAGGAAATGTAGGTCCAGATTCATTGCTGCATGTGGCGAGCGGCGATCCAACGATCGTCTCTGATCTCGTTAATCCAATTCTTCTGATCGTTCGCAACCCACTTCCGGCGACAGGCGGGCTTGATCCGGAAACCATTGACTCCGTGCGTCAGTCCGCTCCGGATGCCTTCCGAGTTCAGAAACGCGCTGTGACTCCGGAAGACTACGGAAAGATGGCGATTGTGTGTAACGACACGATTCAGCGCGCGATGGGCACGTTCCGGTGGACCGGAAGCTGGCAAACGGTCTTTCTCTCACTGGACCCACAGGGAAGCGAAACACTGCAACAGTCAACGAAACAGAATTTGCAGCAATGCATGGAGAATTATCGGATGGCTGGGCATGACGTTGAGGTCGCGGGCGCCATTTACGTTTCACTCGAGATCGACATGACCATTTGCATGAAGCCGGGTTATTTCGCAGCGGACGTTGAAAGCGACTTACTGGAAGTGCTGAGTAACCGGGATCTTCCCGATGGGACTCGCGGCGTATTCCATCCGGATAACTTCACGTTTGGACAGACAGTCTATTTGAGTCCGGTGTATGCGCGTGTGCAGGCCACGCCGGGAGTCGATTCCGTAAACATCACGACATTTCAGAGGCAAGGGCAAGACTCGGACCAGGGATTGCTGGACGGAAAACTGGCGCTCCATCGGCTGGAAATTGCGCGTCTGGATAACGACCCTAACTTCCCCGAGCACGGGACGCTGAAATTTACGTTTGTGGGAGGCCAGTAAAGTGGCGCAAGAACCTAATTCGTGCGGCACAAATTGCTGCAACTGCTGCGAAGGTATCGCACAAGAAACGCCGCAGGAAACTCTCAACCGCCCAGGTTTGACTGCGATCGCTTATCGAGTCGGAGCGTTTCAGCAGTTCCGCGATACTTTGTTGGCGCGCCTGCAACTTTCGCGGCAGCCTTTCCTTGCACAGTTGAAAGCGCGGGAGAATGATGACTTTTCCATCGCGCTGCTCGATTCGTTTTCGACAGTCGCAGATGTTCTGACTTTTTGCACCGAGCGCTATCAGAACGAATCATACCTGCGGACAGCAACGGACCGGCGCTCGATTCTCGAGCTCGCCAATTTGATTGGATACCAGTTACGCCCAGGCGTTGCAGCTAGCACGTATCTCGCGTTCACACTTGATCCAACAAACGGCGCATTCGGCACAGTGCTGGCGGCACCCAACATCGCGCAAGTGCAGCCGGATTCGGCCGCGAACGTCTCGCTGAACGTCGGCGTTAAAGTGCAAAGCATTCCTGGCCCCGGGCAAACTCCGCAAACATTTGAAACCGTGGAAGCGATTGAGGCGCGAGCGGAGTGGAACGCAATAACTCCGCTCCTGCTGCAGCAACAGCGTCTGGAAACCAGCTCAGTGACTTTGATTCTTAGTGGGTCGGTAAGCAATTTGAAACCGGGCGACAAGGTTCTAATGCTGCCGGATGCTGCCAAATCGAACAAGTTTGCACTAAAAGCAGTAATTGGCGTGGAAGTTCAGAAAGACGGGAAAAGCACGTGGATTCATTTGGATGGCTGGAAAGGCAAACCTCGCGGCTATGCCCCCGCTCACTACGCCCTGCCAGGGGCAAGCTGCACAGATGGGCAGATTGCAGACATACCCGCGAACACGCCGCTGGACCAATCAACGGTAACCACAATTCTGTCAAAGAGATGGGACACGGAAGATCTTGTTGCCCTTGCGAAAATCCAAAATTGGCCGTTGGACCAGCTTTCCACGGCGCTAAACGAGAGCCTGGAGAACACGCAAGCTAACGCCCCTGCTTCGGGCGAAGCCTATGTGTTGCGGCAGCAGGCCGCTCCATTTGGACACAACGCGCCCAACTACTATTCGCTGCAGCCTTCGCTCCGCTACAACACGAGATTCAGGACTGCTAGCGGCTTCGTAACTGTAGATGCGGCTTATCCAAAGAGCAAAAACTGGGAAGGAAAGCACCTGGATTTTGAAGGGGGTGACCAACAGATTTTCCTCGACAGCACGTATCCGGGAATTCTTCCAAATAGCTGGGTCGTTTTGCAAAAAGTGGAAAAGGACAAGTTTGAGCGAGAGGTTGCGCAAGTCGCGACGAATACCGACGTTACCCACAGCGCGTATACGTTGTCGGCGAAGGTCTCGCAATTGGGTCTGACCAAACCGGCAAACCTAGGCAAATTTCCGATTCGCGGCACCAGCATCCTTTGCCAAAGCGAGCCGCTCGCCCTTGCGGAAGTTCCTGTAGAAGATTCGCTCAGCGGAAATGTGATCCCTCTCGACCAGGCATACGTTGGGTTGCGGAAAGGACGCCGCGTGGCGATCAGCGGGCAACGCGCGGATTTGCCCGGAGTAACGGTGGCCGAAATTCACGTACTCAATAAAGTTGAATTGGCGTGTGGGGTCACGGTTATCACGCTCGATCACGCGCTCGAACACACATATACACGCTCCACAGTCACAATCAACGCGAACGTTGCACTAGCGACAAACGGAGAAACGGTAAACGAAACGCTCGGGAATGGAGACGGAACGCAGGCCTTCCAAAGTTTTGCGTTACGGCAGTCGCCGCTGACTTATGTGAGTGCAATCACTCCTTCCGGTACCCAATCCACCTTGGAAGTTCGAGTGAATGGAATTCTTTGGGAAGAAGTCCCCTTTTTCTTCGGCCATGGTCCTGATGAACTGATTTTCATCACTCGACAGGACAACAAAGGAGTTTCGACGGTCACTTTCGGAGATGGAATTACCGGGTCGCGCCTGGCGACCGGGCTTGCAAATGTGACCGCCCAGTACCGCCGCGGCATTGGTACTGCTGCCGAAGTCAACGCGAATCAGCTTTCTATGCTGGCCACGAAGCCGCTCGGCGTCCGTGGCGTCAACAACCCGCTCCCTGCGTCTGGCGCGGCTGATCCTGAAGTGCTGGACGACGCACGGCAAAACGCGACGCTCACGATTCGAGCGCTCGACCGAATCGTTTCGATCGATGACTACCAAGATTTTGCGCGGGCGTTTGCTGGAATTTCGAAAGCAATCGGAACATGGAGCTGGAACGGTCAGCAACGCATTGTTCTTCTGACCGTGGCTGGGACAAACGGAGAGACGATCGATCCGGGAAGCGAACTGGCCAGCAATCTTTTGAATGCTGTTCAAACATTTTCCGAACCAGGAACCGTAGTCAGGCTTTTTTCCTATCAACCAAGATTTTTCAAAATCGGCGGCGCTGTCGATGTTGCCGCCGACTACCTAAAAGACGAAGTGAGGGCAGACGTAGAGACCGCCTTGCGGACAGTGTTTGACTTCGCAAAACGTGATTTTGGCCAGGCGGTGCATCGCAGCGGAGTAATCGCCGCGATTCAAAACGTCCCCGGTGTCGTTGACGTGGATCTCCTTTCGTTCTACCGCTCGGACAAAACACAGAGCCTTGAAGTTCATATTCCCGCCGCACTGCCGCGCCCTGGTGGAACGGATATTTTTGCTGCGGAGCTGCTGATGCTTGACCCGGGGCCGCTCGGATTATTTGCAACTCAATTGAAGGTGAAACCGAATGCTTGACCTGCAGCAAATCTATAACTTTCTGCCGGCCGTTTACCGGATCCGCGACGCCGACATCGCGGCCGATTTAGGAACCGGACTTGATGCCACCGATCAACAGGAATTGAACGGACTTCTGGCGATTCATAGCTCTCTTTCTGCCCAGCAGGAGCGCCGTTTGGCGGAGCTTCAGGACAAGGCGCAACGCGGTCCGCTGAAGTCTCTCATGTCAATACTGGCAGAGCAGGTGGAAGTTCTCGAAGAAAGTTTGATGCAGTCGTATGACGATCTCTTCATCGAAACCTGCCAAGAATGGGTAGTTCCCTACATCGGCGATTTGCTTGGTGTGAGCGGACTTTGGGACGGCACGGCCGGCGGATTCAGTTTGCGTGCTGCAATTGCAGACACAATTGGCAACCGGCGGCGCAAAGGAACTGTTTCGGTAATCGAACGCATTGCGCGGGACGTGACCGGATGGGGCGCGAATGTCGTTGAATATTTCCAGGTGTTGGCCGGCACGCAGTTCATGAATCACGTCCGTCCGCTGAATCTGTCGATGGTGGATGTACGGAACGCGAACTGGCGGATGCTTGGGACGCCGTTTGATCCTTACGCGCATCGCGTGGACGTTCGCAGCATTGAAAAACGTCTCGGCAAATACAACATTCCCAACATTGGCATTTTTCTTTGGAGAATTCAGGAACAGAGGCTGGAGCAGTCTCCTGCTTATAAGGTTGATGACCGTAGATACTTGTTCGACGCGATCGGACAAGACACACAACTCTACACTCTGCCTTTGACAGAAGAAGGCGCAACTCAGCGAGCGACTCCGTTCAATGTACCAATGCCGATCACGCGCTGGATGATGCGCGGCAGCAGCGACGATCACCAGCAAAATATCGCCAAGTATTTTGGTCCAGCACTCAGCATCAACATTGACGGATTACCATTGTCTCCGCCGGGGGCAATTCCAGTTTCTGTCTGTGATCTCAGCGATGTGCTGGATTCCGGAGGCAATATAATCGGCTGGGCCCACAAGCCCGCGAATTCCGTTGGCGTTGATCCTGTATTGGGGCGCATTGCATTCCCGACGAGTCTTCCCGCGCCTGGTGACGTTCATGTGGATTATTGCTATGGCTTCAGCGAACAAATGGGTGGAGGTTCCTATAGCCGCCCGGGTACGCTGACTCCGGATGTGTACGTTGACGTTCCTGCGCAAGCGGCGACTCTGCAAAGTGCTCTGAATCAGGTGACGACAGCGCTGGCTGACCCGCAGAAAAACACCGCAGTCATAGAAATCAAGAACAACGAATATTACGCGGAAACCCTGAGCGTAAATCTGGCCAAGGGAAAGACTCTGGAGATTCGCGGAGGCGATGGCTTCCGGCCGGTCTTAGTGCTTTCAGGAGACATGCAGATCATTGGGGACGGAGATTCTGTTTTCCGAATGGATGGCTGCTTAGTCGCGGGAGGAAGCGTTGTCGCTCCGCAAATGGGGCCTAGCGGGCCGCCGAATTTGCTGGCGCAACTGGAAATCTCCGATTGTACTCTGGCGCCCTGTGATATCCCGGCGATTCTTTCTGTGCCAGCACAGCCCGCTGAGCCGCGCATTCGAATCGAAGTACCGAATGTAGCAGTCACGATCGACAATTCCATTGTTGGGAGCATTCGTGCTGCAGCCGATTCAACCGTTTCGATCACAGATTCCATCGTGGACGCGCTGCACGCGACTGAAGCCGCGTATGCAGGGCCGGATGCGGTTGGTGCAGGCGCTGTCCTTACCGTCAACAACTCCACCATCATCGGGAAAGTTCACGCGAGCGAAATCGTGCTCGCTTCAAACACACTGTTTGTGGCGGAGCTGGCCTTCGTGGATTCCTGGCCCGTTCCTGTTATAGCGGACCAACTGCAACAGGGGTGCGTGCGATTCTGTTACGTACCCTCAGGCTCGCGAGTTCCGCGTATGTATCGCTGCCATCCCGCGGCAGACGATCCCGCACCGGTCTTTCCCGCATTTACGTCTTTGCGTTTTGGAGACGCCGGATATTGCCAGTTGGCAAAACAATCCGGCCCGGAAATTCTCCAAGGGGCGGACGACCGTTCGGAAATGGGAGTTTTTCACGACCTCCATCAGCCGCAGAGGGTTGCAAATTTGCAAAACAGTTTGAACGACTATCTACGCTTCGGCCTTGAGGGCGGAGTTTTCTATGCCAGTTAAGGTCAAGATTTTGGAGGGACGTCATGCACGGTGATTACAGCCGTAGGTCGTTGAACCCAACGAAGAAATATTCCGCTGTCCTTGCAATGCAAGGGCGCATGCAACTGGACGCCGACTGGAACGAGCAGGTGGGATTGCAGGAGCACCGAACCCGCACGGAAACGCGGGACGTCATCGGCCTTTGCGGAACGCCCAAAGCAGGTAACGGATTCCTGCTGGCCCAGACTCCACACGGGGCGGACTTTATCGTAGGTGCGGGTACTTACTACGTGGATGGAATGCTTTGCGAGTTATCGCCGGCAAGCATGGCCGTGCAAATCGGTTCCAGCGCGCAACAGATCGTATTTCCTAGTCTTTGGTTGGATGGCGCGCCAATCAGGACAGGACAGTGGTTACAAATCATCGCGGATCAAAATGCAACGCCCCTGATTACGCAGATTACCGCGGTTGATTCGACTGCCCTCACCGTAACGCTGGGGGACAGCGTCACTCCATATCAAAGCAAGGGAACAATTTGGGCGAGCCGCGCGACCACTTATGCGACGCAGCCGTTTTATCCAACACCAGATTTCACGATAAGCAGCCCGACAAACGGTGAAACCGTGGAGCTCGAAGACGGTGATTATGTCGCTTATCTTCGGGCAAGAAAACGCGAAATCGGTGCGCTGGAAGATCCTCACATCCGCGAAGTCGCGTTAGGCGGGCCTGACACTTGCGTGCGCGAACAAATTATCTGGCAAGTCGGTCTGCTAAAGACGGCGGGGATAACGAGTCCGCCGTCCTCCGCGCCGGATTGCAAAGAACACTTTCCGGAATGGGACAAGTTGATTGCTCCCATGACGGGCCAAATGAATGCGCGGACCGTGCCGCCTCCGCCGGACCAAAATCCATGCGCACTTCCGCCACAGGCCGGCTATCAGAGCCTGGACAATCAACTTTATCGAGTGGAGATTTTTAGTGGCGGTCCAGACCTGAGCTCATCCACTTTTGTCTGGTCGCGTGATAACGCCAGCGTTGAGACGAAAATCACCAGCGTGGACGATCAAGTCCTGACCGTGAGTGACCTAGGCAAAGATGACCTGCATAGATTCGCGGTAAATCAATGGGTGGAGATTGTCGATCCGGAAGGCGATCTGAACGGGAATCCGCGATTCCTTTCACAAATCATGGAGCCGCCGGACACCACGCAGTTCACGATAAAGATTGCAGATTCCGCTTCCGCTTTTGCTGGGCGGACTGATCTTCGTCTACGTCGCTGGGACATAAGTGGTTCCTCTGTAACTACGCAAGGTATCCCGATGCAGGCCGGGTGGCTGCAACTGGAAAATGGGATTCAGGTACTCTTCAGCGAGGGAAGCTACACTCCGCATGCCTATTGGCAAATTCCTGGACGGACAGCGACTGGGGAAATCGAATGGCCTCCGTTTCAAATTCCAAATCTCCACCCAATTCCTCAACCCCCATTGGGCGATTTGTGGAAGTACTGCCGACTGGCGATCGTCGAGGTCCGCGGAGGCATTTGGGCTTTTTACGACTGCAGGACCGAATTTCCGGCCCTGACCCACATTTGTGCGGATGACGTTTGCTACGAGAGTGCTTGTGAGGATTTTCAATCCGCCAAGACCGTCCAGCAGGCGCTCGATGAAATCTGTCATGAGCGCGATTTGCGTTTTCACAATCAGCACCTTCATGGCTGGGGTGTAGTGTGCGGTTTGGAAGTAGTGTGTGGACCGGATGGACCAAGTGGACCGCGTGAGAATGTCACGGTTCAGCAGGGTTATGCGATCCGTTGCGACGGAAGCGACGTCATCCTGGATCAGGACATTCCAATAAATGTCTTTGACATGATTCCATCCTCACCTCCAGGTTCAACACCTGCGGACGGTGATTATTCGCTAATTCTGAACGCCGATCCTGAAACCCAGTTCAGTATCGTTCCTTATCAGCCGGACACCATGATGCAGTCGCTGTTTAACGGCAGCATCCTGATGGACTTTTTTAACGATTGCATTAAGAGCGTAACCGCGCTCTTTGCGGGCGCATTCAATTCGAACACGGGCCAGCAAAGCAGCGGGAATCAGTTGGTCCCTCTTGGGCAACAGCGGATCGACACGTTCACCAATCTGTTGGCCCAATACTTTCAGCCGGATACGGGTTCATACGTTTACATTTCCGGATTTCAGCCAAACGCGACGCCACCTACCGAGGACGCAATACTTCGTGAGTTCTATGACGAAGTGAAGAAGAAACTGCAGAGTGAAACATTTTGCGCGATGTATGACCAAGCCCGGCAATTCCCAGACTACCCGTTTCCCAACCTGCAAATCTCCTCGATCTATGGGAAGGGATTTCGCACAAATATGCGGGTGGACCCGACGGGCAATCGCCTCTATGCGTTCGGAACGGACGAGAATATTTACGTCTACAACCTAGGGACAAATGAGATTGACTCCATCATTCAGTTCCCTTCACAGGGCTCTGTTGTGCAAGACATCGCATTCTCCACTAATGGCAACCAGGTTTACGCTGCTTCTGTCCTGAATAATCAGGACACTATATTCGCGATTGCTGATGTTTCGGGTTTCACACATACATGGCGCACGCCTACCACCATCATTTGCAATATTCTCATCACGACGCTGGGCATGTTGAGTTCAGACGCCAACAACGTCTACGCTCTGGGTCGCGGAAACGGAATCTACAAAATTAACATCGCTGCGCCGCAAACCACCCCACCGCTCCTCGGTGCTGGATTTCCTGCGTTCGGCCACATGGTAATAGACAGCTCCAGCGGATTCGCGTATGCGACTTCGTCACTAGCTGTAGCGAAAGGAACAGTTCCTCCCAACTTCAATCTCGTGCAGCGCGTGAACCTGAATCAGCCCGGAACGAATGAAGTTGGCTACCCAGTCCCCGTTGCGGGAACACAGCTCGATGCGATTGCCGTGGTTCCTTCAACGACGGTTGCAGGAGGCCGGCTATTCGTCACTTCGCCTTCGGGGCCAGGCGGCACGCAACAACTCATTTCGTATGACGGATCGACCGGCGTCCCTGCGGCGATAAGCACGGTGAACGTCGGTGAGACGGTGGCCACAACGTTGCGTTTGGCGCACAACCCGGTCGCACAAATGATGATGGTGTGCTGTCTCGACAGCAATCGCGTGCGCATCGTTGCGCAGGATGGCACTTCCAAATCGATTCCCGAATTTGCTTTCCCGACGGAATACATTCCGAATGACATTACTTACAACGCAGCATCAAACCATGTCTTCATTTTGAACCAGGGAAGCAACACATTTTCCGTGGTTCCTCCCGGTCAGTTTCTGGTAAGCGCGCAAATTCCCTATAACCAACTCCTCGCCTACAGAACAGGTGTAATCGATGCTTTCCTCGACTTGCTCGGGGGCTTTCTCCAGTACCTGAAAGACTGCTTCTGTGATCACATTCTGGTGAAATGCCCGACTTGCGACGACGGCAAAGTGATCTACCTCGGCACCATTTCGATTCGCGATGGGCAAATCAACAAGATTTGCAATTTCACCAAACGGAAGTACGTGAAGTCTTTTCCGACGATCGGTTATTGGCTCTCGTTTATCCCCATCGTTCCGATACTTCATCTCGTGGTGGAGAAGTTTTGCTGTGCCGCGCTTCCGGATTTCTTTGCGGGACAGAACGCGCCACAGCCATCCGCCGCAGTCGCTGCGCATCCGATTGACGCAGCCTATCAGACCAAGTTCAGCGGCTTAAAAATTCAAGGCGGGCTGCTCGCAGCGAAGAGCTTCAAAACCACGAATGCAATTCAAGCCATCACAGCCAAGGTGAACCCTTCTCAGACAATCTTTAACAATTTCTTGTTGAGCCATACACAACCTCCTACGCCCCCAGCAGCCTTAACCAGCACGACGTCTGTAATCGGGCAGCAGGTGGATCAATCCAAAGCCACGCTCAAACAATCGGGTGTCAATGTCACTGGAGTTTTGCAAACAAGGTCTTCAGATTTGCGTGGAAATCTGAGCCATCTGATTGGCTCCCCATCCAGTATTCCGCAGAACAGTGCTGTGACGTTGGTGGTCGACGAGAATAATTCTGTTGTCGGCGTGGTACCGGCATCCGCGGATGTACAGGCGCTGAGCTCCAACATTGCGCAAAATCAGACTCAAATCACGGCGACAAACATGCAGCTTCAACAGCTCGCACAGGCCAATATTCAAAACCAAACGCAGCTCACAGCCACAAACAGTCAATTGCAGCAACTCACGCAATCAAATACACAGCTCCAGACTCAACTCGATGCTGCCAATAAGACTCTCGTTTCCAATACTGCCGCCATTAACAACGTCAGTGGATTGACCGCACAAGTGACGGCGCTTCAAACACAGCTAACAACTTTGCAGGCTTCGCACGCCACCGAACTTGCCTCTCGCGATCAGCAAATCGCGCAATTGCAGACGAGCGTCACTCAAGCACAAACACAACTCAAGAGCGTCAGCGATCTTCAGACGCAGGTGGCAACTCTGACGAAACGTATTCAAGGCTGATTTATGGTAGACAAATTCAAAAGGACCATCTGAATCATGCAGGAAATCTCCGTAGGAGTCCTGGCATCTGCGAATCCGTGGCATTTGGAAGAGACTTTGTCCTGGCTCACTTCCAGCACCGTTCCCTTTTCGTTGAAAGTGTTTGACTGGGAACCGGCTGCCAGTATTGGCGGTACCGGACATTTCCTGAATCACCTAATGCATGAGAGCCCCGCCCACTTTTATTTCCTTTTGGAAAGCGGAGCGTTGCTTGGTCCGCACTCTCTGGAAACAATGATGGACGTCTTTCGCCGCGTGCTCTCCTGCGGAATGATTGGTCCCACGACAAACCTTGGGAAGAACGAGCAGGCAGTGTTCCGTCGTTCGCGCGAAGAGGCCGTGCGCAATTCGGCGGCTGCAAGGATGCGCTTCGGCACTGCGTACCGTTCACTCCATCGCAATTCTCGGTTGGAAAACTTTTGCGTAGGATTCCGGCATGAATTTCTGAAAACCGTTGGACCGGCAAAACAGACTCCGGACTGGCTTTCGGAGCTCTCCACTCAGGCCGAAGCCGGGCGATACGCCGTGTTGTGGGCATGTGGTGCGTACGTGCACCGGATATCGCTCCGAGAATCTGCCTTGGCGGTGAAGCCCTCGCACATGGCGCCTGAGCCAACTTGGATTCGTTCGATCCAGACCGAAATGAGAGACGCAACCTCGACAATTCCCGGTGAAATCCAGAACGTCGCCAAGTTGCCATGCTTCGAGCCAGTCATCTCTGTGAACGCGAACTTCAGCGAGTTTACGAACATTAATCCGCAATCGCAGCCTCTTGCAAGTTGCATCATGCCGACTTTCAATCGCCGCGCTTTTATCCCTCGTGCAATGCGGTGTTTTCTTTCACAGGACTACCCGAACACGGAACTCATTGTCGTCGACGATGGTACGGACCTCGTTGCGGATCTCCTGCCATCTGATCCGCGGGTTCGTTATTTCCGCCATTCAACGAAACAAAATGTTGGCGCAAAGCGCAATTTTGCCTGCGAACAAGCACACGGCGAGTACATTCTTCACTGGGACGACGATGAGTGGTACGGTCCCGATCGAGTCCGCAGACAAATTAACTCGCTGCAAAAATCATGTGCGCGCATTGCCGGGACGAGCGTCGCCTTCTTTTATGACGAAGACTCTGGCCGTGCGTTTCGATACAACTACGTGGGAACTTCGCCGACGTGGATGGGGGCTTTGGCCTATCCGCGCCACGTCTGGAAGGCTCGTCCCTTCGATTGCATCGCAATCGGCGAGGACGTTCGTTTTATTTCAAGAATCCCGGTCGGGCAGAGAATGGATCTAAAAGATCCGACGCTTTATGTCGCATCCATTCACGGTTCAAACACGAGCCCGAAAATCACCAAGGGTTTGTTCTGGAAGCCGGAACCGACAGAAACAATTCGTGCAATAGCCGGTTTTGTGCCGGCAGGAAACTTTGTTAGCTCTCTCACTTCAGCGATGGTTGCATGAATCTATGACCGCGCGCAGAGCTTTGATTACGGCGGCCTCGGGGCTAGGAGATATTTTACGTGTGACTCCTCTTGTCCGCGTTTGTGTTTCGCTCGGCTATGAAGTGGATGTTCTAGTGTCTCCGGATTATCCGGAGACAGCACGCCTTTTGGAAGGCGCGCCTGAAATTCGGCGCGTGTTTTACCGGCCAAGCCGATGGAGTGGTCAGTCTGCGACCGGTGAAGAAAGTCTTCCTACCGACATCTATGAAATAGCTACGTTCACTTACTGGAGCTCTACGCTTCGGCATCTCGTAAGGGCGAATCGCACTTATTGTTTTGATCCGCGGAATTGGCTCGCAAATGGAGATCATTCGTGTGTTGTAGCAATTGCACGGTTACTTGGCTGGAAGGACGAACTACCACTCCCCTTCGCAAGGAGGTCTTCGCGAAAGTTTGGGCTCCAACCAAATACCGTAGCGCTCCATCCGGGCTGCAAGCCGGATTGGCCCTGGAAAAAGTGGCACGGCTTCGCCGAGCTCGCGCGTGAATTGCCGGAAGTGGTCCTGCTCGGTACACCCAAGGATTTCGATAATTCGGGAACTTATTTTGAAAACACTTTTGACTGGCCCAAGCGCGTGCAGAATTTTGCGGGACAGCTGAATTTGCTTGATTCTGCTGCCCTGCTCTCAGAATGCGTTGCCCTCGTCTCCAACGATTCAGGAATCATGCATCTCGGCGCCGCCTTAGGGGTACCAACATTTGGAATCTTCGGGATTACGAGCCCACTGCGAGAGCTGGTCCCATCACCTTATCTCTTTCCTGTCACGAAAGGACTCGCTTGTGAAAATGCGTGTCATCGTGGCCAATGGGGACGCCGCGATTGTGAACATCACTTGAAGTGTCTGAAAACGCTCACGGCATCGGAAGTCCTCGAAAGAATGAGAGCGAAGATTTCATTTGAATTAGAAAGTGCCCCAGTGGCTCTTCGCGGCTGAAATCATGGAAGATATCGGTGTTGTCTATTATGGCTATGTGTTTGACGCATCTGGCTACGGGAATGCGGCGCGCTCCTATATTCATGCGATGCATGAAGCCGGCATTCGACTTTCAGTAGTAGACCTCGCCGGACGACGTCATCAGGTGCATGACGAGCTGGTGGAATCCCTGCAAAAGCAAAACGTGGACGCAGACTTCCATCTTTTCCACGGAATTCCGCCCCAGTGGGCGCGCATGGCGTTCAAGCAACCTCGGGGCATCGGCATGACAGTATGGGAAACCGACGTGATGCCGTCGCAGTGGCGCAACGCGCTCAATCACATGCTCGAAGTTTGGTTGCCCTGCGAATTCAACGTTTCGACTTTTGGAAAATCCCTGGATCGCCCGGTCTTTCGCATGCCTCATCCTCTTGGCGCGCATGCCAGTAGCGAGCTGAAAGAAACAACCGACCATCTTTCCGAAATTCGTGATGGCGATTTTATTTTCTATGGAATTTTCGAATGGCAAGACCGCAAATGCCCAAGCGGCTTGCTGAGTTCTTATCTTCGTTCTTTCTCTGCCGCAGATCATACAACTCTTGTGATCAAGACAAATCCAGGCGCCGCCGGAGCCGCACGAGCCGCGCTTGACGCCGCGCGTAACGAAACGCGCTCCGATGCTGGTGTAACGCTCTATGCGGAAGGCTGGAGCGATGCGCAGATCGCCGGTTTGCACAAGCGAGGCGATTGTTATGTCTCGCTTCATCGTGGCGAAGGATGGAACTGTCCTCTTTTTGATGCTGCGTCCAAAGGCAAGCCTGTGATCGCCACGGCGTACTCTGGCCCATTGGACTACTTAAACTCACACGATCATTTGCTCGTGCGTTACAAGAATTGCCCTGTCCGCCAACCCTATCTTTACTACAACCCGAACATGCAGTGGGCCGATCCGGATCTGGGGCACGCGTCCGAGCTCATGCGATGGACCTATGAACACCAAGAAGAGTCATGTGCAATGGCGCAACGTGCTTCGGCTGCTATTCGCGATTCTTATTCGCCTCGGTCCATCGGTGAATTGGCGAAAGCCAGATTGACTGCCTTGCTCCGGCGAGCTCGCCCCGAACGGTGGCGGGAGCTCCCGATTGCGCAGAGGGCGCAGGCTCTGGCGCCGTCGGTTCCTATTCGCGGAGACTGGTACGACGCCGATTATTTCGAGACTGGCTTCAAGAGCAATTGGACCAATGGATATACGTGGGCTTCCTTTTCCGGTGTTTTTCGGGACGCGGCTGGTTTTCTAACTTCTATCTTTCCGGATGCACGCTCTTTTCTTGATGTGGGTTGTGCGAAAGGATTTTTAGTTCGCACGCTGCGCGAGGAAGGAAAGGATGCCTGGGGAATCGACTTCAGCCCGTGGGCGATTCGAAATGCGGATCGCTTTTGTGCGCGATATCTTGAACTGAATTCCGTCGACTTGTATCCGTTCGACAAGCAGGTAGATGTGATGCTCGCATTTTCTCTGATGGAGAGTCTCACGGAAACGCAGATTCACAATTTCTTGCGTCGCGCGCGGCTCGCCACTCAAAAAGCATTCTTTGCAGTTATTGCCACACGAGAGGATGAAGAACCGGCGAGTCCTGATCAAGGAGACAACGACCTTGCCCACATCACTCTACGCACGCGCAGTTGGTGGACTACGCAGTTCGATCTCGCCGGTTGGCGCCCGGAGTCCGATGCCTCTGAATTGTTGGAGGCTTGTCGAAATCATCCAGTTCCGCAGCACATGAAATGGGGCGTTTATGTGCGGCTTCCCTGAAATTCTTGTACATAACCGTTACGCTTCAGATGATGACAACAAGAAACGTGATTACAACCTGCAAATGACTTGGTTCTAGACCATGACCATCGATTTCATTGTTCCCGTAAGACGCGTCCAGATGGTCGAACGGCTGCTCTGGAGCCTAAGCCGCAATTCCAAGCCACCTGATTTGGTTTCGCTCGTTAGCAATGAACTCGATGAAAAACCATTGCCGACATTTGGACTTGCAGTCCGGTTGGTGAGGTTTTCGTCCAATGAATATCCGTTCGGTGAACTCGATGTTGCGCTCCGTAGGAACGTCGGCATTTGGTCTTCTGATTCGACTCACATCGTAACCTTCGATGACGACCAGCTCGCACCGCCAAATCTCGTCTCTTCCATAGAAGCAACCTTCAGTGAACGGCCATTCTTCTGGGGTCATCACCGCTTCATAGATTTCAACGCATACTCGTTCGACCAAATACTGTCGCTTCCTCCTCAGGCAGGGCGTGGGCGCGAAGCTCCCGCGAACGCCTGGCATTCCTGGCGCAGCGCCTATGCAGGACTGTTTGGAGCTAGGCGAGACGCACTTTTGGATATAGGCGGCTTCGACCTGATGTTTGCCGGGCGCCATGGCGGTGAGGACCAAAATCTCGGCAAACGCCTCGCCCTGAAATACGATCATTCCGAAGCCGTCTTTGTGCATGAGCCGCCATTCGCCTGGCACCCGGAGCTCAGTACGAAGTGGGGTCAAACAACAATTTCGAATCAGTGCTCTGGAGCTCATGATCTGCAGCCGGGACACTTTGGAAACGTCTCTGCTCAACTCTGCCGTAATTGCCCTTTTTATTGGGTCCTCGATGAAGAATTTTCCAGGTCCGAAGCGTCCATTCGCTTTGATCCGTCAAAGGTGCAAATCAATGTGGAGCGAGTTCCTGACTCAGGGCCGAACTCTCTTTTCGACAAGTTTTGTTCATCAAAGCGAAAACTTGCGGCGGCCTCCGCAAAACAATTCTTATCGAAAGCTTATGCTGAATATACTTCCAGTATTTCTCCACCGGATTTCGCCGTTTCTCTAGAAACAGCTGCATTCCTATATTCCCTTTGCAAGAGACTCGCCCCACGCAACATTCTGGATTTGGGATCCGGGTTCAGCTCGTATGCGTTGCGGTCCTACGCCGCAGAGCGTGCCGGAGTGAACGTATTCACTGTCGATGACGATCCTAGCTGGCTTCAAAAGACCTCGAACTTTTTAGCCGCGTGCAATTTACCCCAAGAAAATCTAATGACATGGGAGGACTTTCTGCGACATTCCCCGCAGCCGGCCGATATTGTTTTTCACGACCTAGGAAGCATGTCTATGCGCCGCGCTTCTCTCCCCGCTGCGCTGAATCATTGCAGGATTGGCGGAATCATTATTCTTGATGACATGCACAAAGAAGAGTATGCGCCGCACGCCGAGCGATTGCTCATTACAGGAAAATTTCACGCGGTGGATATGTGCGAATACAGTCTCGATCATTTCGGGCGGTTCTGCTGGATGGCTACGAAAGGCGGGTGAGAGGCTTGAAACAAACCCCTCCAGACAAAAATGAAACCGTCCTCGTGCATCTCGCATCTGGAATCGGAAATATTGTTTTTGCAACGCCGCTGCTTATCGCGCTTAGCGAGATGCACTTGACTATCGACGTACGGCTCGATGCCGACTACAAACAAACGGCCGAGCTTCTGGAAGGCTGGAGCATCGTTCGCGAGATTTTTTGCGGAACTTCCGGGAATCTCGACTCGTACGACTATATCCTCCCCGCAATTCCACCTTTCTATTGGCCGCGCTTCCAACATCTATATAAGACTGTAAGAAAGAATATCTGCAGGCCGCTCGATTCGCTTTTTTACGAGAACGAACAGGAATACTACCTGCGATTCGCATACACGCTCGGTTATCCACTAGAACGAAGCCCTTACTACTGTCTTCCCATAGCCCCATCGAACCGCTTCGAAGTAAAACCGACAACCCTCATCATCGCTCCCGGCTGCAAAACGGGCGAAATGGCATTAAAACGCTGGCCCTATTTTCCAGAACTAGCCGAGCGATTCGATGATGTCATTTTGCTCGGTACTGAAGATGACATGCGCGATGCACAAGGCCGTGTCTTCCGATTTGCCCCCCATGTTCGCTCCTATGTGGGCCAGCTGTCTCTTCGAGAATCCGCCGAATTCATGGCTGGCGCCGAAGCCGTAGTTGGTAATGACAGCGGTCTGTGTCACATTGCGGGCGCTGTAGGAACGCCGACGCTAGTTTTGTTCGGCCCAACACCTGACAAAACCCTGGGACACTTTCCCGAAAACGTGCGCGTTCTGCGCGCGGGGCTGCCATGCGAGCCGTGTTGGTTCCGCAAACGCTTTGAGTCTTGCAATCGCCATATCGATTGCCTCCACCGACTCACTATTGATCAAGTTGAGGCCGCGGTCAGATCGCTGCTCGGCCAACAAAAGGAAGACCAGAAAGCCGCCCCAGCCGATGAGAGAAACGGCACACCAAATCGATTGGAACTCGCTCTCTGTGCAATCAGGTCGAAGGCCCAATAACGGAATCTCGACGCTTGGTCGTAGCAGGAGTTCCTCCTGATTGTGGCTGAGATCCCATTCATGCCATCGGGGTTAGCTTTGGTTATCCACTGGATCACGCCCTCTAATGCGCTTGCGTGATAGATTGGCCACCGCCTTCTGGCGAACGGACACCGTAAAGACTGACTCTCGGAGTGTGATCCCAAGGCTCTTTGTAATACCAAAGCTCGACGCTTTCGAGGGAACGTTCGCCGAGGAGGTTGACGGAGTAGTTCCTTGTCCCGGGGAAAATCCGGTCGCTGACGATCAACTCCTGAAAGGAACCATCATCGAAGTGAAGTAGGAGGCGGTCAAAAAAAATAGCCTCGCCGCTGACCCGCAACTGAATCATGCGAGAGTGAACATCACGACGGGTGATCTGGATGCGACCATGATCCTGACCAC
>Ga0210399_10000231_pt1 | contig 45047 bp, 87 predicted proteins | sample IncBWC14MmetaG_FD_150865 | JGI IMG/M metagenome (GOLD analysis project Ga0210399, IMG submission 150865) | Forest soil microbial communities from Barre Woods Harvard Forest LTER site, Petersham, Massachusetts, United States - Inc-BW-C-14-M | ecosystem: Environmental > Terrestrial > Soil >... | reverse complement strand
GAAGGGAACCGCGAAGACCAACACCACACGTGCTGAAAGTTGCCCGCGCAAAGGGCTCTCACGTGGCGATCTTCACGGCCCCATTCGGAAGGTCGTCCCCGGCGCGCTTTCAGACGCGCCGGAAAGAAGGAAGCGACGCTACCGCGGAGCGGCGATCGAAATCTACTAGACGAACTCGACTACGGAACGATTTGTGGGAGGCTCAGCTACCCGAGCGACAAAAAATCGGCCCGGAGGGTGAGATCTCCGAGCCGATAGCGCGAGGAACGAGGGGGTCGGTCGTCGCAAGGGAAAATGTATCGAAACACGGCGACGAAGTCTTTGACATGGGAGCGGTTGCGTATTATGCGGAAGTGATACTGTATGTCGATCGAGAGTAACTACCGAGCGGTCTACGAGTTTACGTCTGGTCATCCTGCGATCGTAGAGGCTCTCGATCGCCTCATGAAGGAGGCGATGCGAGCGAAGGATTTGCGACGCTCCATGAATCAGATGGCGAACGCTTTGCGGCCGTGGCTGGAGAAGGATGATGGCGGATAGCTTACGCGCCTCCGACCTGACGATGCTCCAAGAGCTTCTTGACGAGCACGATCTATCCGACGGCCGCCGAGAGATGCTGACGTCGATGCAGGAGAGTCTCGATCGGTACCATCAACTTACCGAGAAGCAACGCAAGGTCGTTCAGGACATCCACGACCAGCTCCACCCGAAGTACGAAAACCTAGTCAGCGACGGCCTCGTACCGCGTGGACGCGAGGTGTTAGAGCCGGAAGCGTTGCGGCACAAGCCGCTCAAGCCGCCGGGGCGAGGATGACCTGCTTTCTCTTCCTCTCCGCCTTCCTTGCCGGCTTCTTTACGCCGGGCTTGTTCCGGTTTCTGCGCGGCTTCAGCGAAGGTCTCAACGGTTGCGAGTGCGAGGATCACGATCGCATGTGCAAGTTCTACCGGAAGCGAGATAAGTAAATGCCCATCGACGGCTACGAATCGATGGCGATCACCGCCCACGCGCGCGAACGGTTGCGGGACCTGCTCTCGCTGCTTCTCGAATACGGGGTACCGAAAGGGATCAAGCTACCGAACCATCCGGGTCGGCGCTCGGGCGGGTTGACGCTGAGCGCGGTCGTGGAGATCGCCGTCGATACGACCGAGCGGGAGCTGAAGAAGAAGGGGAAGCGATGACGTCGTTTCATTCTGTTAGTGGCGACTGCTCGAACGCCATCCAGCGGACGCCGGAGGAGATGGAAGAAGCCAGGCGTGAGTCGGAACTCCGCGACATCGCCTACCGCAATCGACAGTTGATCGCCGCAGAGCCGTGGTGGCTGCGGCTTCTGAGGATGATTGTAGGATGAACAGTTTGGAGCGGAACGCGGTTCTGTCGATCGTGAAGAATCTTCGCGGTAAGGTCGAAGGCGAAGCACCCAGGGGTCAAGATTTCCGAATTTTGTGGTCGGATGACGGATGCCGATCTCCTGGCTCACGATACGGCCGATCTACTTTTAGAAGTCGCTAATGCACTGCGAATCATCGCGGAGGGACAATGAGCGACAACGATCGCCCGCTTCTGTCGACGTCTGACGATCTCCCGTCGACCGCCGTATTGCTCGAGCGCCTCCGCGCCGACGGCAAGCAACCCACCGTCAAGGTGCCCGGCTGCGTGGGCTGCGGCAAGATTCATCGCGGCCTCAACGAAGGCGAGCGCTGCATCCGTGAGGCGCTCATCGAGGCGCGTGCGGCGGCGACGTTGACGGTGACGGAGCGCGCCGAGCTTGTCGATCTGCGCGATAAGGTCGAGCGGCTCGAGCGGGAAATCGTCGATCGCGGGCTCGGGATGCGTGGACGGGAGAAGATCGCGTGAAACGGTTGCTGCTCGTCCTCCTGCTCTCTGCGTGCCGCCGGCCGACTCCGTCGTCGCCGACCTGCCAGGACGTTTACCTTCGCTCCGACGCCTTGTGCGGGTGCCTCGTAGGACCGCGCTCCTACGATCCAGACCGATGCGACACGCAATGCTTGTCGTCGGCCTGGATCGAGTACACGGCGTGCGCGGCTCGCGAGCCGACGTCGATCTAGATGCAGGTTCCGACGTTGTTGCTGCAAGTTTCAAAAACGCTTGCGGCGTTGTCTCGACAACCGCTGTCTTGGGTCATGACCGTGTTCAGGCAGACTTCGAACGAGTGCGCGCAGATAGATCCAGGAGAAATATTTTGGCTGCAAATCTCCTCTTCAGCGTCGCAACTTTGGACGGCCACTTCATCACTGTCGAGGCAGTCCGTGCTGACGCATGGGGGGATTTCTTCGACGCACAAGTTGTAGTTTTGTGCGCAGTATCCTGATTGACAGGCGAGAATGCCTGCCTGGCACGTGTCTGCGTCGGTGTTTTCATACGCATCGCACTCGGCGACCGTCAGCTGATAGTCTTCGACGCACATGTCCTGGTACGCCTGAAACGCAGGGCCACACGGCTTGTAGAGCGGCTGCGTAGAGTAACCGGTGAGCAGGCCCCAGATGATGCCGGGTTTGTGCTGGAGGTAGGCAATGTTGACGACGCTGTGCGGGAGCGCGGGCATCACTGCCGGTGTGAGCGTTGGGAGCTTGTAGAACTGCGAGATCGGCACCTCTCCGACAGGTACGGCGTCGATCGCCTGCGACGTCGAGGAGGTCCTCTCTGTGGGCGGATCGACAGGCGCAGAGCAGGCGAATAGGGCGAGTAGAAACAGGATGGGTAGCGTTCTCATGCGTGGAGCATAAACGCTTTTCGCGGTAGAGGTGAAAAATCAGCGTCCCACGATCGCCTTGATGTTCTCGCCGAAGTCCTTCGTACGCAGCACCGTGAACTGGTCCGGATCTTCCTGCCGGAAGCGATAGTAGCGATCGGTCTCGTCGACCTTGCGCGACTTGTACCCGTGCTCCTTGAGCCACGCACGCGCCTTCGGCTTGGTCCACCGGTCGCGCGGGAAGAGCAACGATTGCACACGCATCGAGGGTCGCTCAGCGAGTTCCCTGGACGGGTTCTCGCGAGCGCCAGCGAAGCCGGGTAGGCCGAACACTTCCGGCTCGAGCAGGTAGGCCGCCACCGCGGCGGTGCCGAGGATGCCGAATGCGATGGCGGTCGTGACGGCCGGCGTGAAGCGGATGGTGGAGGCGTAGCTCACCATGTACTGCTTGTAATCGCCGTGATTGTACGTAGACCAGGGCGTCCAGTTGGTGCCTCCCGAACTGATCGCCAACGCCGCGCGTGCGTTGTACGTCGGGTCCAGCAACGATTGCTCGTCGTAGTTCGGGTGCGCCAGCGTGTTCACTTGCCAGAGGCCGAAGCTGCGTTCTGGACCGTTACCAGGTGCAGGATTGGTGACGATGTTCTGCGCTGACGGGTTGCCTCGGCTCTCGGCCATGGCGACGGCTGCGGCCGTCTCTGGGTCGGGAAACCCGACGGAAGCGGCCAGGGCACGGAGCTCGTCGAGCGTCATATCACGCGTGTGGGGTCGCCGTGTTGGGCGTCGGCGGCAACTGAACGGTGTTTGGCGCCTGCGTGACGGCAGGCGCTGTCGACTTGCTCATCAACGCGACCCGGATCAGCCCCACCGTCATCAGGATGCCGGCCGCCGACGCCGTACCCAAACCGATGTTTCGATGCTTCTCGCTGACAGCGGCGACGGCAACACCGCCGACGCCCGCGACCAAGGTGCCGACCGCCCATCCCATCGCGGCGTTCCACGCCGGGCCGCAGAGAAACTCTGTTCCGTCCGTCGGGCAAGGCGGACCCACGACGGCGCCGATGGCGGCTCCTGTTGCTCCGGTTCCGGCCAGGATGAGCGCGCCCCACCCGATGTCACTGGCTGCGAATTTCTTGGCCATGGCTTCCTCATATCCAGGGATCGTCCAGATCGTCCGGCAGCCGCGGTACCGGAAGCGCTTTCAAGAGCTCGTCAATTTCCTTGAGCTTCTGGAACTCTTCGTCGTCTGGTTCTCCGGACGGGACCGTGTCATGCGTCGGTCGAACCTCATCCCACACGCACGGTTCCGAAGGCATGCAGCCAACTCTACCGCAACGGCAAAATCCGTGCGAAACTTTGGAAATGGGTGACATCGCCGAAGCTATTACGTGGATCGCGGGGGGTACGATCGTCGGCGGTGGCCTTGGCGCCGTCGGCGCGGCCATGAACAACAACCCAACCTTGCCGTCCGTCGAAAACGGCGCCGGGGTCGGTGTGGCCCTCGTAACCGTTGGCGGTCTCGTCGTCGCGCTCGCGAACCCGCGAGCTCGCGAGGAAGGTCTCGCAACCGCCGGGCTTGGGGTCGGAGCGCTCATCCTCGGCGCCATCGCGTCGAAGGTGATGGGGACGTGACCCATATCGAGTCCCGATGCAACGCCACGATCGATTACAGGTCGAGAGGCTACGTCGAGGACGCTCACTTTTACGCTCGCTGGATCCTGCGCCTGAAAGACGCATCGCCCGACGAACGCCGTAAGATGCTTCACGAACTCGGCGCCAACGTGCCGCAGTCCATCGACGATGAACTGTCAGCCTTCCGTGTGGAACTCATCGATTCGGGGTACCGAGACGCCAAGTCGCTCGAGTTCATTGGGCGGCTGCTGGAGATCATCGCCGAGCTGCGGGTGCAGCTCCAGAACGCGACCGGGGTGCCGGTCGTCTAGCTCGGAAACCAGAGCGTCGGTCTGCGTCCATCGTAGTCATTTTCCACGATCACAACGTCGACTCGCTGTCCGTGGATGATCTGATCGAGCGGCGAGAGCTGGAGCGCACACCAGCCGCACTTTGGCTTCGGTACCAGGCTTCCGCTTCGCATGTAGCGGTGCGTCTTGAGCGCGTAGAGCTGGGCGGCGTCGAGTATTTGGCCGGCGCCCACGTAGGTGATCGAGTCGTACCCGCCTGACACGAGCTCGTCGTGGAACACGTTGGCGTAGTCGGAGACGCTGGCGGCATCGCCCGTGGTCGACTCGAGGTCGATGAGGGTGTGCAATGTCGGTGGAGCTTGTAGCGCCTTGGCGCGGGCCACCGACGCGATACCACGGCCGCTTCCTGCGGCAGCGTCGAGGAAGCCAGACGTGGCCTCGGTGTAGAGGAAAATGCCGAGGCCCGCGGAGAAGATCCAATCGCGCTCGAGCAGCGTGAGGGTCTCGAGGTAGCGACCCACGAAGATGTACCCATCGGCCTTGAACATCCGGGCCACGTTGTTGGCCATCGGCGTCAAACAGTCGATTCCGCGGGTGAACGCGGGAGCGGTGCGAGCGACGCCGACGGTGGTCATGGGATGGTGATTTCCTCTTCGACCACCGGCGGCGGTACGCTCGACTCCTTGATGTATGCCTCGAGCTTTCGGTTGAGCGCGTCGAGCTCCTCCGCTTCGCCGTCCACGATTGACTCGAGCTTGTCGCGGTAGGCTGCGACCGCGGTGTGTCGACCCGACTTCGTGCGTGGAGGGGGCGGAGGCTTGGAGGTCATGACTTCTCCCTTCGGATGGCGTCGAAGACGTCCGAGAGCTTGTTCGTCGCGTCCATGACGCGATTCTGGAGCTCGAGCGCGAGCTTGGTGAAGTCTTTCGCGTCGGCCACGCGAGCCGCACGCTCGGTGGTTAGCTCGTTGTCCTTTCGCATCCAGAGCAACGTCATTAGGACCGCGACGACGGCGCTGGATGAATGCTCGAGCAAGAGGGTGAGTACTTCGCTCACACCTGGAGGATAGCACGCCCGCGAGATGAGACTTGCCTGCTGAGTCTGTCTGCGTCTAGGGTCCCCCGATGATCCTCTTCTCCCTGCTCCTCGCCTACCTGCTCACGCCCGCGTCGCCCGACGAAGTGTTGTCCTGGATGTCGCGCCTGCCCGTGACCGAGACGGCTCAGCGCTCGGGTCACTGGGACCGCATCGGCAACGCAGCGAGCATCGCCGACGCCATCGCCGAGGTCGCGCCGGACCGCCGTACGGCCGCGGAGATGACCGTCTACGCGGTCTTTGAGGGGGGCAATCGAGCCTGCGCCGTCGGAGACGGAGGGAAGAGTCTAGGACCCTGGCAGATGCAGCGGTTGCCAGCGTCGGTCGCGTGCGACGCCCGCCAGGCGGCGGCCGTATGGCTCGAGCGAGCGGCCAAATCCCGCATCGACTGCGCTGCGCTTCCTGAGAATGAACAACTCGCAGCGCTGTCGTCGGGCAACTGCGGGCATGGTCACGTGGTGTCGCGGCGGCGCGATGCGCTGGCGAAGGGGTTGCTGGCGCCCTAAGTGACCGGCGTGACCTTCACAAAGCTCAGAACCGTGCGCGCCTGATCGAGTGCTTTCAGCAATTCCGGAGCCTGCTGGGTAAGCGACTCCGGGTTGTGTCTTTCGGCGTGAAATTCGATCCAGTGACGAGCGTGGGCCAGTTTGACGTCCAACTCTGCAAACGCAGACCTGGCCAGCTTGGTCACTCCTTCTTCGGTGGAGATATCAACGTCGTCAGGGAGTTGAACGAGTGTGGTGTACGGCACCAACGCAATCCCGTGCATGTCGATCGCCACCTTGCCGTCGTCCTGCTCGTGGAACTGGTCGGCGTAGCCCGCGACTTCGAGCTTGGTCTTGATCTCCTCGTACGCCGCGGGGGAGATCTCGAGCAACGCGTAGGTGTAGGTCATATTTCCTCCTGACAGAGCTGCTCGCATTCTTTGCAACACGTGCAATGATCGGATGGGTCATTGTTGACATCTGTCGCGTACGGGCAGGAATGGATCGGCAACTGTACGTGTCCCTTGCTCTCGCAAGGCGACGGAGTTACCTCCGTCACGGTGCCTCCCTTCGGCTGACGAAGCCGTACCGCCAGCCCGGTCTTGCTCGTGATGCTCGCCCGGCATCGGTCGCACAGCGAGAAGTCGCCCGCCGTGGCGATGACCTCGTCGGTCGGTAGGACGCACGTCATGCAGACGCAGATCGGCATCGACGGCGACAGGATGTGTAGAAGGCTTCGGACGAATGAAGCGGCGGCGGTTTTGTGGTGTGGCTTCACGCTTCAAGCTCCATCAGCGCTCTGTCGCGAGCGACGTTGATCTCCGCCATGCGTGCTTGGTCGCCTCCGTGGTCCGGGTGATGCGTCTGCACGAGCTCACGGTGTCGGGCTCGTACGGTGTCTGCGTCGCACGGTCCGGGCGGGATCCCGAGGACCTCTCGCCAGTCTTTCGGCGCTGGACCTGGGGGAAGCGCGGCGAACCCGGAGAACGCTTGCTCGAACATCGACGTCGTCCCGTGTCGCTCGATCGAGCGAAGTGCTTCAATCGTTGCGCCGATGGCGCGGAGGTTCCACCGGACGCGCGAGAACTGATCGCACGCGATGACGTACCCACGCTTGCGGCGGTTGAAGTAGAGCGCCACGCCGGGGTCCACGGGCTCGCGATCGGGAACGCCAGGCAAGCCGTCTCGTCGGATCGGAACGTTGGTCGAGAGCACGACGTCGGTTGCGCCGAGTCGGTTGAGCTCAGCAAGGAGCTGAGCACGCGCCGTGCTGAAGTCGACCTGGAACCGAGCATCACGGCGGCTCTGAGAACGCTTGTGCTCAAGCGGCCAGTAGAGCGGGAACGCGGCGACGCCGTGGGTCGTCACGGCGCCTCCACGTACGCGCTGGAGGTCTCGCCGACAACGGTTGCGCAGCCTCGCCAAGCGAAACCGAGAACGACGAGCGCGATGGCGACGATGAAGGGATCGACTTTCACGGCTCCTCCTCTTCGCCTTCCCACCAGAATTTGATACGCGATCCGATGGTGATGAGGTGGGTTCCGCCGACGGCGTACTGCGCGGCCTTCTCTTTCGGTACGTCGAACGTGATGCGGTGCTTGTCGTCGTTCGCGTCCGGCGCGAGCGTGACTCGAGCAAAGCCGCCGATGTTTCCCTCGATCTTCTGCACGGACCAGCTCACCTCGTGGGTGCTTGGATCTTTGGATGCGGGCGACTCGGGCTCGTCTGGCGACGGTGCGGGCTCCGTTTGAGCGATGGATGTGACAGCGCTGGATTCGTTTCGATTTCGGTAGGTCATGGAGCCTCTTGATTGCAACAGCGGCAGTAGGTGAGGTGTTCTTTCGCAGCGCCGTTGAAGGCGCGGCAGGACGGACAGAACCAGCCTGGGAGGAGAAGACCGGAAGGTGTGCGACGGAATACGGTCATCACGAAGAACTCGAGAAGCGACACGCTCACGAGCGTCAACCCGACCCAATACAAGGTCGAGTTCATCGCCGACACCGCGCAAGGAGCTCGCTTCTCGGCGTATCCGGCATCGTCTGGAATGGGTCGAAATACACCTTTCCGGTGCGCTTCGGTGGGCTCACTAGCTTGTGCGTGTAGAAGTAGGCGGCAACGCTGGCGAAGTTCCAACCGGCGATGAGGCAGATCGCTTCGTGGAGGGTCATGACGGCACCTTGTCTGGCATCTGCGGAACGTCGATCTCGTACCGGTTGCCGATCACGAACGCGGCACACTGCTCCTGCGTTGGCTTGGACACTCGAAGCTCGAGTGAGCCGCCGTCCAACGGATGGCCGGACAGCTTCACGACCAAGCCCATGTACGGGCCGAAGCTTTCGAGATGCGACGACATGCACGTCATGTTGATCTTCACGACGGCACCCGCGACGGACCGGTTGTCCCACTGGGTCCCATCGCGCCAGAGTCGGCGATGGCGTTCACGATTTTTTCTTTTTCGCTTCTTGGATCGGCTAGCGGGCGACCGTATGGATCGTAGCCAAGCAAGAAGTACCCAGCTCGAGCAAGAAGAGCGTCTCGCTTGCTGCGCTCTTCCCACCAACGCGATAAATCTTTGTGGTACTCTTCTCGTAGGTCAACAAGAAGGGCGTCAACGGTTCGACGTGTGGCGATACGTTGCAAAACAAACTCGATCGCACCGCCAGAAAATAACCCGAGAATAACGCCGAGTACGAAGCTCACGACGGCACCCGCACGTAAAACTTCCGCCCGTACTTGCCATCCGGCTCCTGGACCGCAAACGTACCGCTCTGGCCCATCCACCCATCCACGCGGAACGGGAGCATGTTCGATCTGAAAAGCCGCTGGCATGCCTCCCTCGCGGCGCTGTAGACGTCTTTCGCCTCGACGGTGCCCATGGGCTTGCCGTCTTCGACCTCGAGAATTTGGTACACCATCACGGCCCCAGCTTTCCGATGGGCATCTTCCCCGCAAGCGGTTCGATGACGTCCTGAGGCGTGATCGACTCGCACCGAACCGTTCCCGGAATCGCGAACGCTTCCGTTGCGACGGCGCGGAGAATCGCTTTCTCGACCTCCGCGGCCGAGACCTCGTGCGCGAACTCGAACACGGCGCGTACCACGTACTTTTTTGCAAACATCGTCGGGACCCCTCTTTCGGTTCGTTGTCGGTTGTTCGTCGAAATCGCGCTACCGAAGTTCCTCGGCCTCAGAGGTGGGGGGGTACCTGGCGGAGGCTTCCCCAGTAGCGCGATTGCGACAGGCAACCGTTGCCTGTCCGAGTGTAGCTCACGCAGATTGTGAATCCTCCTCTTGAAACCATCCACCCCGTAGGAAGCGCATGGCAGGCGCCGTGGTCTCTTCCTTCACTACCACGAGCCTCGGCGTCGATTCGATGACCGCGATGCGCTGGGGCTCGATCTCTGGCTCGTAGTCTTCAAGCTGTGGCTCCGGGCGACCGTCAAACAAGGCCGGCACGAGCTCGCCAGCGGCGCGATCGTAAAGCCAGCTCACGCGAGCCCAGTTGCAGCTACCCAGAGCGTCGCCTTCCAGCATGTGAAACTGTCGGCGCCAGCGGGCGAGATCGGCGAGGATGCCAGCACCTTGGATCGCTGAAAGTTGGTGAACAACGAACCTCACGGCGTCACCTCGTTTTCGGCCAGCACTCGAGCGCATTCTTCCTTGGCCGACTCGTCATCGAACAGCGCACGTCGACAGGTCTCTACCATGGCGGAGTCGCCCGCATTTACAGCTTCTGTCCAAAGCTTTCGGATGCGTGTCCGTAGCATTGATTCGTCTGTCAATATCGCTGCGATTCGTTCGTCAGAAGCGTTCACGGCGTCACCTCGATCCATCCGTCGATGAGAGCGTTTTCGAAGCCCATCACTTTGGGCTCTCCGCATTCCTCGCACTCGTAGCTGTCCGCGTCCGGCTCGACGCCTCCGGCCGTGTAGGCTCCGCAGGCGACGCAAAGGCCGTCGCTGTCGCGGACGTGCGCGCTGTAGTCGGCTCGGTTCATGGTGATGAGCGGTTTGTTGTTCGGTGCTCTGTTGTGGCACGACGGACATACTCCCGCGACCAAGTAGGCGTGATGACAGTATGGGCATTCGATCGCGGCCGTGACGCGGTCCCATCGAACCGTAACGTTTCGATCGCCTCCGAAGATGTCGACCTTGTAATGCGGAAAGGCGTAGGACGTGGAGCCTTCCGGGAAGGCCTGGCGAACGGTGGCGATATCACGACCGTCCACATAGACCTTCGCACCAGAAGGGAACGGATCGCGGCTCACGTCGACACCTTTTCGTAGCAAGCCCTCTGGACGGCGCGTCGACAAGCGTTCTCGTCGCCTTCGTAGGCCGCTAGGAGCTCGGGCGAGAGACTACCTCGGTAACCGTTCTTGACTACGGTTTCGATGCCCTGGGAGCCTTCGAACTGGCCGATCTCCGTGACGAGCGAAGCGATCATTTCACTTGGTCTCATTGTGTCCCCTCTTTCGTTTGCGGCTCAGTACCGCTCTAGCCGTCCGTCCCGTTGGACGGGCGACTAGGGCGATTATTCAGCCGCGTTTTTCTTCTCCACGATGCCGAGCGGCGCTGCGAGCCTGGCTCGCTTGGTCGCTTTCTCGGAACCGTTGTGAACGCCTCCGTTAATGAGCGCCGCTGCAACCGCAGCGCTGATCGGATGGTGAACGACGGTACCATCCTCGCGCGCTTCGATGAGCTTACAGCCGAGCTTGTTCAGTGTGACGCTGAGAATCGATGCCATGAGAAACCCCTCTTTCGTTTGCGGCTCGGTTGCCGCCCACCGAGCTCCCGCGAAGGAGCTCGGAAGGCGAGAAGCGAGCCTTATTCCGTCGCTTCTAGCGCACACTTGACCGGGCGGGCGTTCACAAGCCAGTCGCCGATCGCCTTTTCCGCGTCCCTTCGGACGTCGCTCGGCTGGTCTTGAATGTACCGCGTCCAGCCTTGCGCCAAGTCACTCCGAACGAGCCTCGTATCGTCGCGACGCTCGGCAAAAAAGGCCTTGGACAAGCCAGCGGCATGATCCTTGGTCCGGCCCGGTAGGACTCCAACGAGCTCGCTTTGCTTGGCACGAAGCATGCTCATATAGAAGCCCGGGATCGCGTCCTCCAGAGTGATTTTCTTGCCTTCCACTTCGGGGATTTCAAGAACCGTTGCGCGGTTCGTACCCCATGCCGTTGTGATGGCGTCGATCGCGTTCAGCGACTTGCGCATCATACGTTCAACCGCGTACAGGATGCGCCCGCGGTGTACTCGAGCGACGCTCGAATCGTCTGCGGTGTACGTGGACGCGTTCAGGCAACGGAGGAGGAGAATGCCTCCCCCGCCGCGAAACTTCGCGGTACCGTTGTCCTTCGAAGAAAAGCTCACGTACCCTTCGAAGGCCTCACCCACGGCTTGCTCTGCGACCGCGGTAGGTGTCCAGACGGACGCGCGAAGCTCCCAAGTTGTCGAGGCGACGTCGTAAGCGAAGCTCGCTCGCGCATCGCTGGGGAGCTGGTCAACGAGCTGGTCTACCGCGTCGGGCGCGTCCGCGGGGGAGTAGCCTTCCCCAACGATTGCGTAACAATCCGGCCGGCCGTTCTTCCCGTTGGCGTGCAAGCGAAGCTTGAAGCGCTCGCCAGACGCGTTGAGACACTCGTGTCGCAAGACTTCGGCGATCTTCGCTCGGTCCGCCTCGTTCGCAGTGCGTACCGCGCTCGGATCGGCATTGGCGGCCCTCTTGCGTACCGCCATTCGATCGCGAAGGCCGAGGACATAGCCCAACATGGGCGATTCAATGCGAGCGGCCAGGCCCCGAATAGCCTGCTCACCAATGGCGTGACCATCGACCGTGATCGCACCGTTGGCGTGAATCGCGTCCGCAAATTCGCGGGCGCTAACCGTTCGGTCCTCGCGTTTCTCGGCTCGCACCATGGCGACCAGTTGCGCCGCTGCTTCCCGAGCGGGAAGCTTTGCCGCGTGCTCTGCCTGGCGAGCCGTTTGCGTTGCGTAACCTTCATTCATCATCCGTGTACCGGTCGCGAAAAGTTGCTCTTTTGCGTTGACGGTAACTCCGGCGCTTGCGAGCGCGGCGTGCTGAGCCTCGATCCGAGCCTTTGCGGCATCGTCCGTCACGGTCTTTTCGAACGTCGAATTAACGACGGCCGAGGGAACTTCCTTTATTTCGAGTACGTAGCGGTTGCCTTCGGAAAGGCTCGCGCACGTGGCCATGAGCTCGGAAACGTTAACCGTTTCCGTTCTGGAAGGATCGTCCTTCCTTGTGACAGTGAATAGTGACACGGTAACCCCTCTTTCCTTGCGGCTTGAACGCCGCTATATTGGTTCGTACTCGTTAGACGAACCGATAGGGCGATAATTCAATCTTGATCGGTCCAGGGTGCGCTTTCGTGACTTTCTGGCGTGCCTGACTCCGTATTCCACGCCTTCGGCAGAAAGCCACCTTTCGAAAGCCAACCGTCGAGATCTTCGAAAGCGTTCGCGAGTTCTTCGGTAGCCTCTGCCATGCCTTGAGTGTCGGCTTGCCCGCTGCGAATCATGCGGAGCGCGGCTCGTGCGTCTCTCAATGCTTGTTCTGGATCCATCGTGTCCCCTCTTTCTTGCCCCGTTGGACGTGGCGGTAGGTAGGTTTATTCAGAGCGTTTTTATTACTCGTGGAGGCTGAGCCATGGGAGAATCCTCCCTGATCATGTGAACCTTTTTCCACCTTGCAGAAGCAAGCCTTAGCCAAATAACGCCACTCGGATCAAGTGTGTACAGCTCGTTATTGGCTGAAACGATTTGCGTGACTGGGCCTACTTGCCACCAGTCGACAGACCCGTCTTGATTTTCTTTCGGAGGATGGATCGGATCCGTATTTCCGTTTACCTTATTTGACCGCTTCATTGGTTCAGCTTGCCTTGCGATAAATTCGTACCGAATGGTCAAAGCTTTGCGCCGACGCCTCGATCCAGCCTTCATCGTACTCGTCGGCCAAGTGGATGGCCACGCGTGCCGCGTTGTCGAAGTTCTCGGGCGAGCGCGGTTCGAGGCTGAGATCCATGCCGGTATTGTGGTGTCGCCTGGCGAAAGCCGTTTCCGTTTTGAAAGTGCGCCCCGGCATCGTGAGACGGCACACGTAGTGCCCAACGTTCAACGATTCCGGTACATATGTAATCGTGACAGTTATGTCTCCACTGTATCTCTTGGTACTCATGTCATCCCCTGCTTTCGTACCGTTAGACGGAGCCAGACCCGCTTTATTCAAACAATCGACATTCCGTTGTCACTGGAATCAATTACAGCATTACGGTAACTCGGCGACTTGAGTATGGCATAGGGGGCTTCCGCCCCCATACACCAGCCGGCTCGGTGAGGCCATGGCACGAAACCGCATTGGCACGGTTTTGGACGGCGCCATCGACAAAGCGGACGCCCATGTCGGCAATTCCGATGATGGTGTAACTTGCCTTGGCATCGCATGCACCTTGGACGGACGATGATGCAACTTGATTCAAAAAGAGTCAACACATATTGACTCTGAATGTGTTAGGCCCAATAATGGGCCCATGCGTCAGGATTCGATAAGACTGGACGATAGGGACGCCGCTGTTATAGATGAGCTCGTCAAGGCGTACAACGCGAATAGCGTCGGAAAAGTCAGTCGCCATGCCGTCCTGGTCGACCTCATTCGGCGCGGTATTCGCACCATTCCTAAGAAAAAGGCGCAGACAACCGCTAACGCCTCCAGCCCTAGTGAATCAAACGCCGGTGTCGTCCGTCCAAGCGGTGAAGAGGCACCATGAACATGCGCAAGTGGCATGAAACGGTTGCGGCTTTGGCCGCGTATGCGGGCGTTTCGGTCGAGGCGATCGGCCGAATGACGTTTCTGGAAGCCAGCGTGCTTTACGCGGCCATGCGCGCCGAAGTGAATAACGGAGCGTGAACTCCGTCTAACGAGTCAGGAAAGCGGGGAAACGATGAAAAAGCGAACATTGAAGGAAGCAGAATCGAGTGAGCGCATGTGGACGGGTCGGGCGATGGCGCTCTCGGCGCTCGTTCGGACCCTGAACCTTCCGGCCGGCTGGCGTTTCGTCTGCTCGCCGCGAGGGTACGAAGCGTGGGTCTTGTTCGTGGACGATCGCGGATACGTCCAGGAGTACACGACGAACGGGACCGATCGCGCCGCGCGGGAGCTTCGTAACTACGAGTTCCGCCGGTCGCATGCAGACTCCGAGTACTTCGAGTCCCTTTGTGCGGCCCTCGACGCAGAAGGCCGCTACATCGCACACGCGACCGGGCAAGGGTCCGTCCCGTTCGCGCAACCGTTCGCGGTGACGCCATGAGCCGCTCTCCTCGGTTCGAGGTCCGGTCATGCCGGACGGGGCACCTGGAAGAGGTCCACTCGTCTACGCAGGACGCGATCGACTGCGCGGGAAGTCTCTTCCGCGAGTGGGGAGACTCCTACTGCATCGTTGACGCCGAACTCCCGCGGTTCGCCGCGGACGGTACGCCAGACGATCGCATCGTCTGGCGGCAAGGCGAGCCGACGGACGCGGCTCGACGGTGGATCGTCGAGCAGAATCGACGGGCGATGATCGAAGCGCGGGACGGTGCGGACGTGAGTGCCCCGGTTCGTCCCAGCTTTCGTCGGCGTCGACAGACGCGCGCCCAACGTCGGGCGCTGGCGACCATGTTCTTGATGCAGCGGGCGTATCTCCGCGAGCCGAACGCCGCTCGGAAGGTGGAGCTAGGTACTTGGATGAGTCAGATTGCGAAGGCTGCTAGCGAGATCGACGCGTTCAACGTCTGGACGCGGGTGGGTGCGCTCCGCGGTTCCTGTGGCTTGCGGCTTCGCGACCGATTGCGTTGCCGCTCTACGTCGCGAGCGACCCTGTACCAGCGAACGACAACGCCAGGCCGACGCTGGCGCTCTCGCTGGCGATCGATCGCTGGCTTGAGCAGCGGAGGGGAGCGAGATGACGACAGATACCGGTCATCTTGAGAACGATACCGTTTGGTGCGACGAGTGCGGGGCCGCACTCGGCTGGAAGCACGCGAAGCAAATGAGCGAGCGTCGTCGGCGCGTCTGGTGGTTCGTCTGCGTGGTCGGATTCATTGGACGCCAGTTCTTCCGCGTGCAGACGGCTTTACTCGACTGGGCCGATCGCCCGGCACGTGAACAGTACGAACGCGACAAGGGGTGGAGGAAATGAAACCCGCCTGGCGCAAGCTCCTCGACACCATCCTTGCCGACCCGCAAAAGGCCATGGACGACGTCAAGCGGTACGTCTCCGACGTCCGGGGCGGGGCGGACCCGATCGAAGCGCTGCACGGGCATGTGTGCTCGGCGGAGTGCTGGCATGGGCAGGCTGGCATGGTCACGTGGCCGGCTCCGCATTGCTTCGAGTGCACGGGACGATCGTTCCGGGCGGAGGGCGACCGTCGATGGTGCACCTTCTGCGGCGTGATGCAGAGGAAGACGCGGGGCGGACGATGAATTGTGAGCATAACCTCGTCAACGCTCGCGTCATCGAGTGCCATCGCTGCGAGTGCGGCATCGGTCGACGCCAGCTTGCGTTGGGCTATCTGGACGCGCACGATTTCTACGGCAAGCATGCGGGTCATGCGATGCGCATCACGTGCGTGTGCGGTCACGCAGAGGAGTTCGGCGGGGAGACGGCGCCTGTTCGGGATCCGGCGTGGATGCTTCCGCCGCATGAGCGGCCCCGTACGCGGCGCGAAGCGGTCTACGACTATTCGAAGATTGTTCACTGCATGCGTCCGCCGTCGACCTCGACCAGTTCGGGGTGTCGCGACGGAACGCATGCCGGCTGTTCGTGCGAGTGCGACGGCTGCAATGGGCGAACGTGGGCCAGTAAGCCGGCGGAGGGAGCGTGAGCACCCATTGCGAAGGCGCTCTCTGTACGAACGGTGACGGTTGCGAGTGTCCGTGCGGCACTTGTATCAACGCAGCCGTGGACGCGTGTCAGCACGGCGCACAAGGCTACATCTTCCATCTGCGGCCTGAACGGCACGCGGGTGCGATCATGCTCGAGTGGTGTCCAGGTTGCGGTGCGCATCGGACCGATCGCGGAGAGTGGATCCGTGCGAACCTGAGGGGGCGCGTGTGACCACGCCTCGACCCCGCGAACGGCCGCACCAGCTCTCAAGCCGGACGCACGTCCGGAACGCCGCACAGAGCGCCGGCCAACTCTACGGCCACCTGTACACCGGGTGCGAGTGGGCGGACGGCAAGCCGGGCTACGTAAAGCCTGTACCACTTCGCTGGCGGGCGCTCTTCGTGAAGACGTACGAGCGAGCGGCAAGGCAGAGATGAACGGCGCCAGCAGAGAAACGCTCTTGCGTCGCGTGGAGTACGGAGGCCGGAAGGGCCGGCGTGCGGCGAAGCGGCTTGCGGCGCTTCCCCTCGGTGGCTGGGAGGTCGTGATCGGCGCGGCGTACGCGCTCGTTTTCAAAGAGAACTGCAAACTGCTCAAGGCGACGGTGTCACCGTGATCCGTCCGCCCTACGGCCCCGAGCGCTGCTTGCGCTGCGATACCGTGTCGCCTTGCGTCGACTGGAACGAGGTCGACATCGGTGTCGGCATCCAGACGTTCGAGCCGCAGTACGAGTGTCCGACGCACGGGCGATTCGCGTTCGTCGACAGGTCGATCGCGGAAATCAACGCAGGCGTCAAGCCGCGGGCGGTGTACCAGAACATGGCGTCCACGTTTGAGGCTCTCGACCGCGTGGTGAAGCGATGAACCGCGTCCGCGACGTCGCTCTGTCGCTCGCGCGCTGCGATCACCAGCGCACGCGCTGGCTTGAGTCGCACCAACCCATGCGCTGGTGCATCGACTGCGGCTCCGTTCGCATCGGCGAACTCCCGTGGGAAGAGACCGAAGGAGTTCGGTACGCGCGGGAGGCGCTTGCAGAGGTCGAAACGACAGAAAACTGAATAATATCATATACTTACGTCACTTTACGAAGACCTACATGTAGCTCCAAACGGAATAAGAATTAGGTTTGAATTTGTGCTAGCCAGAGGTGAGACAATGGCGAACATCGACGAGTCGAATTTCAGAGAGTGCGCCCAGGAGGCGATCAAGAAGTACAGGGACGGCGGGAAGGTCATCGACGCCTTGGTGTGGGGGACGATCGTCAGGCTCTACAACGATCGGCTGGAGAAGATGGAGGCGCTCCTTCAGCGCTGGGACGCTCTCTATCCGAACGTTTCGGAGCTGGGTCGCGAGACGAAGCTGTTCCTTGCACTCGAGGCCACAAGCTTCGCCGACCCACGCGGCATCTGCCCCGGCTGCGGCGACAAGGCGCTGCACGGCAAGGTCACGTGTGGGCGTGTTCAGTGCGGCACGTCGAGCGGGGGATCGTATGGCTGACACTCGCGCTCGAGAGATCATCCAAGCGCTGGTCCAGCATGTTCGCGAAACGGACGAACTGGAAGGCGGTCTTGTCACTCGTAAAGAACTCCAGCAGGCCGATCTGTGGCTTCAAAAGCCGGTCTCGCCCATCCGTGCGGAGTTTATGCGGATCCTCGACGAGCTCGAGGCGTCCGGCCAGCACGAGGCGATCTGCGTTTGCGGTCACTCAGTATTTCAGCACGCCGACGGCATCGGCTTGACCGAGTGCTTCGCGAAGGATTGCGGGTGTTTGAGCTGCCGGGACGCAACAGACGCGTACATTCGTCGATCATGACCGACCCGCCCACCAAACCGCCTCGTTGCGTGTTCAGAGAAACACCTTGGCATCCAAACGGAGCCAACGCCGACACGTTGCGTCGCCGCGTTCGGTACGGAGGACGGAAAGCCCGTCGTGCGGCTGTTCGCTTGCTGGCCTGGGAATCGAGAGAAGCGGCCTTCTGGAAGTGGCGATCCAATTTTGCCAAGGCCCTCAAGGGGTACGAGGTCCCTGACGAGATGTTCAAGCTTCTCACGGAGCTCGGATCATGATCGACCCTCCCACCGAAGTCGTCGCCGTCCTGGTCGACGTTCCGCTCGCGCGTCCCGGCGAGCGACCGACCGCGAATCCCGCCCAGCTCTACATCGCCTCGCTCAATACGAAGCAAAGTCGACAGACGGGTGTCCAGGCGATGAAACGGCTGCTGAAGGTGTTCAGCCAGTCTGACGCGGACTGGTGGTCTTTCCCGTGGTGGAAGGTGACGGCGCAGGAGGCGACGATGGCGCAGAACACCATCCTGTCTCGCTACTCGCCATCGACCGCGAGGCTCACGATGTGCGCGCTGCGGCGAATCTTGAAGCAGTGCTACCGGCTCAGGCTCATGACGGCCGAGGACCATCTGCGAGCCGTCGATCTCGACCGCATCACGGCGGAGAGTGCACCCGCGGGGCGGATGCTCAAGAAAGAGGAGCGAAGCGCGCTGATCGCGTACGCCGATACGTTGGGAGGCGACTACGGGGCTATGGTGGCCGCCATCTTCGCCACGGCTCTCGGGGGAGGGCTCCGGCGAGAGGAGCTCGCGAGGTTGGGTGTTCAGCCTGTTGCGCCAGTGGGGGCCACGATCCGGTTCATGGGCAAGAGGAGCAAGGTTCGTGACCAACGGTTGCCGCAATGGGCGACGGACCGCTTACGCGCATGGCTCGCCGTTCGCGGAGAGCGCTCATCGAAAACGATGTTTCTTCGCACGCAGGGTCGTCACTTGAAGGACGTCGGGCCGTCCGTGTGGTCGATTTGGTCGCTCATCGTCGAGACGGGGAAGGCTGCCGGCGTGGCCCCGTTCACGCCGCACGATCTCCGGCGCACGTACGGATCTCGCATGCTCGATCTCGCCGATCTGTCGCTTACTCGGAAAGCTCTTGGTCACGACAGCATCGAGACGACCGCGTTGTACGATCGCCGTGACGACGATCGCCTGGCGGCAGCGATCGACAGGCTCGAAAGCGACGGATTTTGAATCAACCGCGCTCGAGGCGCGTCCAAAGGCAAGTCATGAAGCAAATCGCAGTCGCTCTCGCCATCTTCACGTCAACCGTTGCGGCCCACGCCGAGACGACGGCGCCAGCCGATCTCGAGCCCGGGACCGAGTACTACTCGACGTACTTCTCGTTTTCGGTGCGCGGGGCAGGCGTCACCAAAGCGATCGATACGGAGCCCACGAAGCGGGTTCCGATCGACTTGCCGGCCGAGTTTGTGGGCTGGCGATGCTACCGCACGGCGAAGTCGTCATCGACCCACGGGGTCGACTACGAGAACATCGCCTGCTGGCACGGCAGCTTCACGGTCGGCGTGAGCCTGGCGTGTCACAACGGCCGTGAGAGCCATGATGCCAAGAGCCTGTTCTTGAGCGCTCCGGGCGCGAACGGCACGGTGGACGTTCAGATCTCCGGCGTGTGCGTGACGACGCTCGAGACGGTGCGGTACGACGATGGGTTCTGATGGATGGTGGATCGACAGATCGGAGGCAGATGGTCTCTGGTCCATTCGTTTCTCTTGGCGTTTCGCGACGGCGTGGCGTGCGCTCGACTGGCGCTCGATGGCGGGCGTCTACTACGAGCATGTAGCGACTCTAGGGCCGTTCGAGGAGTGGTCGTGAGCGTAGCGTCGGCCGAGCGCCGAGTGGCGCGATGCAAGGAGATGCTACGGCTCGCTTACGAGGCGTTAGGCGCAGAGCGTGAACATGAACGCAAACGAAAAAGATCGACCAGAAATCGATTGTTGACAGACGCCAACGAGAAAATGGAGTTGTTCTGTTTGAAGTTTCTGGCAAGCCATCCGGACGAGTATGGCATAAGTAAACTGCCTATCAGGCAACGCTTTGCAATGTGCGCGCTTGCTTCAGGAATGGCAAGACCAGATATTGCGGCGGCGATGCCGAAGCTTAGTGGTAAGTCTTCCTTCGTGAAGATGGGCATTACCACAAGTGGACTTCATGGCATCATCGCAGATGCGCGATACGCGCTGTATCGGCTGGATTTCAGGCGGGTAGCTGCGCCGTCGTCGGCGTAGCCACCGCCGCCGCCGTCACAGCGCCCGCTAGACCGCCCAGGATGACGCCGAGCTCCGTTCCGAGTCCACGGCCCATCACGCCCTTGCGCTCGGCGTGGCGGCCCAGGAGACCCCCTACGAGGCCTCCGAGCACGAGACCGGAGACGGCGCCGACAACGGTTGTGGAGGTCACGCTTGTGTCGCCTCTTCCAGCTCTCTCGCTCGGATCTCGAGCTCCATGGCGACCGCGGTCAGCAGCACCTGTTCGTGCTCTCCGTTGCGAAGACGCCCCGCGAACGCCTTGAGCACGCCAGCGCGCTTGAGGTCGATGGTCTTCTGCTCGAGATTGTCACTCGAAGAGGCGTTGATCAGGTTCTGGATCTCGTGAGCGATAAGGCTCTTCGCTTCGAAGGTCGAAGCACGATCGAGTTCGTCTCGCTTGTCGACGATCTGTTGCGCGTTCTGCACGAGCTTCGCTATCTCATTCGGCGTCATCGTCGTACCGCCGCTCTCGCGGGAGCTTTCCGAGCCCGCTGCGCGCCTTCTTCGTCTTCTTCGACACATTCTCGGCGACTCGATCGACGTCCTCGAGCACGCTCTCCGCCGCCTTCGCGACGGCTCTCACGCCGATACGGCCGAGCGTGTAGAGACCTTCGCGAAGGAGGTGGTTCATGCGGGTACGAACTGGCCGGTGCGGCTTTGCGATGGCTGCGGCAGAGAGTTTTTCTGGCCTAGAGGACTTTGCGTCACGGGGTACGTGCTGAACGTGCCGCCGATTCGGTTCGGAGAGTTCATCGTTTCACCTTCTTTTTGGGCTTCTTTTGGAGACGGTTCGGTCGCGCCGCTTCACCGGTGACGAAGTGATCCGGCGGCGGCTTGACCTTGCCGAAATTGCCGTATTCCGTGGCGTGGTTTCGCGGGGGCATCGACGTCTCCTATTTGCAGGGTACAGCGCAGCTTGCGATGGTGCCACCGTCTGCGGCGAAGAGGCACGAGAGCCAGGCTGGCTGGTCCGGTAGCGCGTGCTCTTGGGCGATGGCGGCCGCTCCTCCGTCGTCAGCACCTAAGCAGCCGGCCTCGACGAGGGCCGAATAAATGCTGGCGGCCGTCGGCGACTGCGCCGGAGCAGTGGACGGCGTGCATGCCTCGAAGACGACGAAGCACCAGCTCACTCGTGTGACTCTGTACCTCACGACGAGGGCCAATTCTTGGCCAGGATGGCGTCAACCTGGCTGCGCAGAAGGATGGGATGCGCCGAAGCAAACCACGCTTGCGCTTCTGCAAGCGTGACGAAAGCGCCAGGCGTCGGAGCAGGTGGTGGAGTCGGCGACGGGACCGGCACCGTGCCGCCCAACGAATCGAAATCGCCGATGAGCGTGGTCCAGTCGACGCCGTTTGGTGCCTTCGCTTGGCCCTTCGCCAGCATATCCGGCGTCAGGCGGATGTAGCATCCGCCGCCTGCGGCTTGCGTGCAGAGCGCCGCCATCGCGGCGTACGTGAAGGTGCCGAATAGCGCCCAGGTGTCGATCTTCACCCCCGTCGAGTCGTATCCGAACCCTCCAAACGAGTGACCGTTGTTTGGATCGGACGTGTCGACGTCCCACGTAAACCCGTCGCCGCTCGGAAACGGCGTCACATACGAATCCGGCAGGCCGGCGCAGAAGTCGATCTCCTCGAATAGATAGATGCAGGTCTGTACTTCGATGATGTTCGTCGGGTCAACCGTGAGCCAACCAAGGAGCTTGGTCCCGTTGGCGTAGCCGTGAGATTGCCACCAGTTCATCGCGGTGACCTCATCGCACCCCCCATCCGAGGATGGGTCGCCAGGAACGTAGCCTCCGATCGCGCTGTAGTCGGCGACGATCTGATCGTCCGACGCAACGAAGATATTGCCCGCGTTGCCGGTCGCAACGCCTTCGGCGTGGTACCCCTCGGAGATGACGCAGCAACCAAGTTTGTCATTTAAGAAGATATTGCGCAGAGACGGGAGCGCTGCCGGGCTCCAGTCGACCGACGGCGGAGGCGCTGGGAGTCCTTGGCGCAGGTAATTTCTGAGCTTGAAATGAGGCCCGATCGCCACGGGTCGCTTGCGTCCGAACTTGACCTGTCGGTTGAGAACCGGCGCGTAGACTTCCTTGAGGCTCATGGTTTGGCTCCTGACGCTCCGGCGGGAAGCGGATGTCCAGACTTGACGGGATGGGCTGCAATAAACGCCGCAGCTTGATCGGCTGGGACCTTGACGTTGAATTGCTGGATGATCTGCTGCGCGGCGTTGAACACCTCGCAGCCGATGATAATGGCTATTGGTGCGCCTGGCTGACTGTCGAGCAGCGCACACTCGGCGTTGATGAGATCGATGTCCGTCGCGACTTGCGCCGGAGTGCACCCGCTCGATGTATCGAGCGCCGTGGCGCCGATCACGATCATCGAGATCCCAGTACTCAGAATCAACGTTCTCATGGCTTTGCTCCGGGGTTATCCGGCCTCCGACAAATCACCGTGATACGTGGGACCTGGTCCAACGTGACCGACCACCGGTCGGTCCTCGACCGCGAGTACATCGTCATCGCGGATGAGCAGGTACCGCGTCCCGTCGATCTCCACGACCAACCCCGCTCCGAACGAGTACGCGATGCGGTCGATGCCGGGCGTGACCGTTGGCATCGGCCAACGGTTGCCGTCTTTCATCAGCATCCCGGGGCCCATGGCGATTACCAGGCCCCGCAGGGGGGGAGGCTGCTTGGTGCCATTGGGAATGATGATGAGGCCTGAAGGCGTCCGATCGGACAGCTTGTCCGGCAGGATGAGGATGCGGTCACTGAGCGGTCGGAAGCCGCGCGGAGACGGCGTCATCGGGTCTGATCTTCTCGGTTGGCCTGAAGCGCGCGCAGATCGGCGTGAGTCGATCGGGAAGCGATCTGCGCCGGAGTCGCGATCGGCGACTGTTTGAGCATGTTCCCGATCGCCACCAGCATCAGGATAACGGTTCCGACCTGCGCCGGAAGGGTCACGCCGTTCGCGATGAGAATGTTGTAGATGCCGACCGCCAAGGCGATCACCAGCGAGACCACGTGCATCCAGTCGAGGTTCTTGAGGTTCATGGTCTGTCTCGATTCCGGCTGTGCCGCCCACGGTTGAAATTCTCGTTTGAACTCCTCAGCGTCCCAGTCCCGCCACGCATTTTGCGCACGAATGCGAGCGCTCTCCCCTTGAAACGTTCTCATTCGGCCGCCTTCTTCTGCTTGGCGCGAGAGAGGCCGCCCTTGCGGCCGATCTCCGCCATGTGCTTGCGGTCTGCGCTCACGATGGCGCCACCCTTTGCGCCCGCTCGGCGGGCTTCTTCCGGCGTGAACTCGTGCGCCTCGCCGGCTTCGTGGGCCGCGACGCCGCCCTTGCTGGCGATCTCCCGCTGCTTTGCGGGGTCCATCCCGCCAAATCCTCGACGACTCACACCGTGAACGCTAACCGTTGGGCTCGCCGCTGGCAAGCTCTAGTTGTAGGAGACCCACGCCCAGATCTGACAGTCGGCGGTTCCTAGCGTGCCGCTAGCGGAGGCAATCTCGTACGTCAAACGAGCCGAGAAGTTCACGGAAGGTGTGGGTGCCGCAATGACGGTATTGGTACCACCAGAGAATCCACCGGTTTGTTGATTTGCGTAAGTCGTGAAGGCGCCAGCTATGCTCGTCAATGGAGCAGCCACACCACTCGCGTTCAGGAAGAACGATGACGCACCACGAATGGTTTGTGCATCTCCGAGCGTCGTTCCTGTTCCGGCGGTTGTGATGCGAGCCGTAGCCAACACTTCAATTTCGACCACCATCTGCTGCGGTGGAGCATTTAGCGGAATATCCAGCGTGATCGATCCGCCATTAGACGAAATCTGACCATTGGCCAAGAATTGACGACGTTGATTAGCTTGGCTAGATACAGAGCCGGAGGTGATCGTATTGATGAACTCGGCAGCAGTAAATGCGCTGCCGCTAGCTATTTCAATATCACCGGTCGAATCGGTGAGAGATATGGCGCCTTTGGTGGTTCCGATAGATGTGCCGCCTGTGGTGGCAGCGACACCGATCGTTCTCCCTGGATTCCCAAGAAACGCACCGTGTGGCGTGTCAATAAGTAGTCCCTCTACTCCGTTGTTTACGGTGACCAGTGTGGCATTGGCCTGGAACTGTCCACCGGCGGCTCCAATATTTGCGCTTGTGGAATTGAAATTTGCCACTACACCGGCAGGCGTAACAACTTCGACACCTGCTGAAGTCACCTCCACCGCGTTGAGTCCGGTGTTGTCTACGATGGTGACCTGGGGTCCTTGAATCAGTCCGCTCGCTCCGAACGCCAGCGAACTCGTTGAGACGGTAACCGGCCCGCCGCCGGTCGCTCCGATGGAACCGATCAGGTTGTTGGACGCAGCTCCTCCAACGTTTCCTGCAAGCGTTCCTCCAAACGTACCCGTTGCGCCCGTAGTCCCGGCCGGTCCGATCGGACCGGTCACGCCCGTGGTACCGGTCGTCCCCTTCACACCGGTCACTCCCGTGACGCCGGTGACCCCGGTCACACCGGTGACCCCGGTAACACCAGCGCCGGTCACTCCGGTGACGCCTGTCACGCCAGTGACACCAGCACCAGTGACACCCGTGGCTCCTGCTGGCCCCGTCGGTCCAGTCGCCCCGGTCACGCCCGTGGTTCCAGCCGGTCCGGTGACTCCCGTCGGCCCGCCTGCGGGCCCGGTCGCGCCCGTGGTGCCCGTCGTGCCTCTCGTACCAGTGGGGCCAGTTGGACCCGTCGCGCCGGTGATACCCGTGGTCCCGACGCCCGTCGGTCCCGTCGTCCCGGTGACACCCGTCGTCCCTTGCGCACCCTGAGATCCGCCCACGCTGGCGACGTAGAACTGCCCCGTCATGACAGGGTGAGACGTCGGAGCGATACTCCTTGTGGTCGTAATAGCAATGCCAACGATGTCGTTGAAGTTGAGGTTCAGGATGCCGTTTAAAGTCACGGATTGAACGCTGTTCGGCTGCATGACCAGCAAACAGAATATGGTCGGATCTTGAACTCCGTTTACGAATATTTCAATATTGTAATCGAAAACAGAGTCTTCTGCATTGGTTCCTATTGTTAGTTCTGCGGAAACGATAAACGTTCCGCTCTCGAATACTTGAACGGAACTGGTTGCGGTGACTGGTGTGGCGTTTTGCGAAATACCAATGTTAGTCCAGTTGAGATTCTCGTTAGTTCCGAAGATGACGGTTTGTGCGGTGGGTGTCGGGTTGTACAGCTCACCGTAGGTCGTCGTGACGAGACCCGGACCGGTGGCACCGGTTGTGCCGGTAACGCCTTGCGGCCCAATCGGCCCCGTCGGCCCCGTCGCTCCCGTGACGCCAACGGTTCCGTTGGTGCCAGATGCGCCCGTGACGCCGGTCGTGCCCTGCGGACCGATGGGGCCAGTAACGCCAGTCGGACCTGTGGCGCCAGTCGTACCGCCTCCACCTCCGCCGCCGGTTGCGGCGAGCTGGTCTAGGGCTTGGGCGACTTGGGTAGGGGGTGGACTCCAGTCGAGTGGAGTGGAGGGAGTGTAGGATACTTGCTGAGATTTTGAAAAAAGTTCAGTTGTTATACCGGTCGTTCCATTAGTGACGGCAGATCCAAATAAAGTAAGACTTATCCCTGAACCAGACAGGGCTCCAGATAGAATACTTGATGCATCTTGCTGATTTACAAAAAGATTATTTGGTGGGTCTGATTTGAAAATAGGCGCAGACAGTGGAAAGCCAATTATAGATCCGGAAAGAATCTGGACCTGCGGAGATGATGATCCAGAAAATTCAAACATAGGAGCTGTACCGGTCGTGCCGAGTACAGTCTGTTCAAAAGTAAATAGTTGTGCATTGGTAACAGGGAAAACTGGCACATTGCTGGCCGATACGAGCGCGACGCGATCGAATATTCGCACTCCGGATATGGTGCACCCGTTGGCGCATGTAACGATCTGACGTGTCGGTGCAGCGCCGGCGTAGTTTCCGTTGGCAGAAGCGAATGTGACTTGATCGTTTGTAAATGCATACGATCCGGCCGGAATGGTGCACGCGTTGCCGTTGAACGTGCCATCAAAGAAGATGGTGACTGGCCCCACAATCGACGCCGCAGCTGCGAATACGGCTGCCCACGTCGTGGACACGTTTCCGCTTGGGGCGCCGCCTGGCTGAAAGACAAGTGTTGCGCCGGGGACGTTGATCGGCCCCGTGGCGCCTGTGGTGCCTGTGCCCGTCGGGCCAGTGGCTCCCGTCACACCGGTGACGCCAGTGGCTCCGGTGGGTCCTCCAGCCGGTCCGGTAGCGCCTGTGACACCCGTCGCTCCGGTTGGGCCTCCCCCTGGACCGGTGGCTCCGGTGACGCCGGTGACGCCTGCTCCAGTTACCCCTGTGACACCGGTGGCTCCGGTGACGCCGGTAACACCCGTGACGCCCGTCGATCCGGTAACCCCCGTGGTGCCGGCGCCGGTGACGCCCACAGGACCCGTCGCGCCGGTAACTCCCGTGGTTCCTTGTGCTCCCGTGACACCTGTTGGACCGCCAGCAGGCCCCGTCGCGCCCGTGACGCCAGTCGATCCGGTGACGCCGGTCGGACCGCCAGCAGGCCCCGTAGCGCCGGTGACACCGGTTGCGCCGGTGACACCCGTCGGGCCTCCGGCTGGGCCAGTGGGTCCAGTGGGACCGGTCACTCCTGTGACGCCAGCGCCAGGCGGACCGGATGGTCCGGTGGGTCCAGTCGGACCTCCAGGAGGTCCTTCGTCGCCTTGCGGACCGATGGGTCCTGTTGCGCCTGTGACGCCGAGGAAGCCTTGCTGACCTGTCGCTCCCGTGACCCCCGCACCCGTTGCGCCTGTGACGCCAGAGACGCCGATCGGTCCCGTCGCCCCCGTGACGCCAGACGGTCCAGTGACACCCGTGGGTCCCGTGACGCCAGACGGCCCCGTGATGCCCGTCGGACCGCCAGCAGGTCCAGTAGCGCCGGTCACACCGGTGACGCCCGTGGGGCCACCCGCAGGTCCAGTTGCACCCGTTGTACCCGTGACACCCGTGACGCCGGTGACGCCGGTTGGACCGCCAGCGGGTCCGGTGGCACCGGTGACGCCCGTGACACCTTGGATCGACGGTCCCGTGACGCCCGTCGGTCCAGTGGGTCCCGTCGGTCCGGTAGCTCCGGTTGCGCCTGTAGCGCCCGTGGTACCGCCAAATTCGTCAGCTTCGAGAAGGGCCAGAAGCGGATTGACGCGACCCGAACCAGCTAATTTGTCACCCATCGCCGGAGCTCCTCGAGCAAAACGCGGAAGATCGCGCTTGTCCGAGCGTACGCCTCAACCGGTCTGAGGAACAGAGCGCAAGTGTTGGACTCTGTTGTAGAGTACGTCTACTTTTTGATCGCCACGAACGCGAGGTACTTGTTGGTCGCCGTGCCGCCGAAGTCGCGAAGCGCGCCTACGTTCCAGATCGGCCGCTCGAAGTCGTCGCCGCCGAAGACCTTCCAGAACATGTCCTCGGTGAGGTTTTGAGGGTGCCCAGGACACACACCGAGATCGATCCACTCGAAGGCGCGGACGATCGTCCCCTGATGCGCGCAGGCGACGATGCGACGAAGGATCTCGATCGGATCATCGGTGTGCTGGAGAAGGTTATAGAACCAGATCTCGTCAAACAATCGAGGTTCCAGTTTCCCCGTCATGGCCTCGCCTGGATACGGCATCTCCTCCGCTTTGATGTTGAGAAACTCAACACCGGCAGTCGCATAACGAACACGCGTCTCGGCAGAGACCGCAAGCGGATCGACCCCGCGCGAGAACCCGTGCTTGCTCCTCTGGAGCAGCGAGACAGGACCGCATCCGACGTCGAGAATGGTCTTGTCGCCGAAATCGCGATTCTCCGGCATGCCCATGAGCCGGAAGTACGTCTCCTGCTTCTTGATCTCCTCATCCCAGTGCGGAGCCCAATCAAGTCCCCACCAATTGCGCTCCCAGTCTTGATCGGCTTCCCACCCTTCTTTCTTCGGTGGAAGCTTCGGCAGCGGCGGCGGCGGGATGTGTGGAATATCGAGGTTGATATTCGTACCGACTGGATGGGCGCATTTCTTGAGCCAGTCGAGCTGCTGGCGATCTGGATTCGGCATGTAGAAGCCCGCCAGGCTCGCATCGGTGTCCGGTTGGATCTTCACGTTGAGAATCGACTGAAAGTACTCCTCGTACATGAGCGCGACACGCTCAAGCGAGAAGTTGTACGCGGCCCAGTCGCGAGCTTGACTGCGATCGAGCTGTTCGACGTTCTTCGCGGCCCACACAAACTGTTCGTAGTTTCGGCATCGCCATCCAGTCACGCCGTGGTGCACCGTCTCGGTGAAGACACCCGTATCGGTCGTGATGACAGGCGTTCCACAAAGCGTCGCCTCGATGTGCACGCCGCAGAACGGTTCCACATAGAACGTCGGACAGAATACGGCCTTGGCCTGCATCATGAGTTCTTTGCGCTGCTCGGACGTGACGGGCGGCAGGTACGTCACGTGCGGGTTGCCAGAGAGAAACGGGTGCGGATCGCCCGGACCCACGATGGTGATCTTGCGACCGACCTCCTTCGCGACCTGGATCGCCAGCCCCACGCCCTTGTCGGCGTTGAGCCGGCCCATGTAGAGAAAGTCCTCGCCGGGCGTCGCGTTGAACTCGAAATCGCTGAGGTCGAACGAGTTCGGGATGACCGACCAGTACCAACGCGGCTCGTTCCATAGACCTTCTGCGCCGAGGTGCATGTGGAGCCACGCGTAGCTCTCGAACACGCGGTACGGCGCCCACGTGACGCGGTAACCGATGCCGGTCTCGACTTCCCACTGGTCGATTCCGCGGATGCCCGGACGCTGCCCGTTGCCGCCCCACGTCATGCACAAGATCTCCGTGCAGACGTCTCCTGTTCGAGCTCGGAGGGCCACATTCAACCGTTGCGCGTACATCGCCAGGTACTCGGCGTACGGACCGTCTTCGCGCGTGATGTGCTCACCGGTCCCCGGGTGCTTGTAAAGCTTGCTCCATTCCGCGTGCGAGATGAGGTTCACGTTCTCGGTGCACTCGACCTCGGCCCCCTCGACGCCGTAGTGGATGACGTGGTGACCCCGCCGGTGCATCATCGCGCAGAGCTTGAGAACCTTCTGCGTGAACGCGCAGGTCGAGAAGTCCTTGCGCGTGATGGTGTGCGGCACGCCAAACACGTGAAGCTTCATCGTGCCGGACAACCGTTTCGTGATCTCTGGGCCGGTGAGGCGCCGGAGTTCGGGAGATGTGTAGTGCTTGCGCGTGGGAAAGATGGTCGGATGGCTCGCCGGGTTGTCCATGTTGCAGACGAGCTCTAGCAGAGTCAGCTGCGCGGTGCTATCGTTGAGATCGTCGTGACGAAACAGAAGTGCACCCTGCGCGAGCTCGAGCCCAAGTTGATGGAGCTACTCCTGGAGCTGCTCGCGAGCGATCTCGAACGCCGTCCGTTCGTCATCGCCGAAGACGTCGTCACCAAGAAGTTTGTGCAGCTCGCACGCCGCTACAAGCCGAAGACGGGCGAACTGTTGTTCGACGTTCCCAAGCTCGGGGTGCATTTGCAGCCGTGTCCCACTGCGGCGATGGGTGCGCAGTGGGCTGTTACGACGTTTTCTGGCGGGTTCTCGCTGCCGGCCGAAGCGGAGATCGCTTTATGGATCGATGGAGATGATCTCTCGTGAGATGGCTTCTCGTCTTCCTCGTCGGCTGCGGCGGATCGGACGCGGGCCTGTTCCAGCTTGGAGATGCGTCCGCACCCGTGATGGACGGAGCGCCATGGTCGACCCGTTCGGATGCTACGTTGGAGTTTTCGGCAGAGACCTCGACGAAAGATGGCGCCATTCTTTCTGGCGGTTCCGATGCGTCGATGACATCCACTACGACCGCCGATGCGTCCGCGAGACCGACTACGGACGGTGGCTCTGGCGACAGCACAGACGCGCAAGCCGCCACTGACGACGGCTACCCGTGCAACCTCTCGTGCGAGCCGATGTGCATCCGGCTCATGATGCCGATGCACGCGTGCTGCTCGCCGAAACAGCAGTGCAATTGCACAACCGCAGTCGATGCCGGACCGTTCTGCGCGAACTAGTTCGCCTCGTAGACCGTGGCGTGTCCTTCGTTCGCAGCCACCGCGACGTTGCCGCTCGCTGGCGTTGCGACGATCGAGTACACGACCGACGCGGTCTGATCGACCGGATCGAACAGCGCGAACTCTGCGCTCGCGATCCCGTTGGTCGCATCGGACGTCACGCGCTTCTGGTTGATGATGGTGCTCCCGCGCTTGAGCGCGAAGGTCACGATGACGCTCGTCGAGCCGGTGGTCGTCATGCCGGCGGACACGTACATCTGCCCCGCGAACCGCGGCACGATAGCGGGAGCCGCAATCGTTTGCGTCGAGGCTGCGCCGGAGACGATGGCAATCGTCTGCTCGGAATTGACCTCCTCCGCCGCCGCCCCCTCGAGACCGATCATCCCGAGCGTGCGCTCCATCTTCGATGCCTTGAGCGATGAGAGACTCATGACTTACACCTTCCTCAGGTGCACCACGCGCACCTTCTTGTTTCGTTTGTAGAGCGCGTACCCGATGATACCCACGCCGACCAGCCCGGCGCCAATCAAAACGGCCTTCGTGGTGCTGCTCATGCCGGTGGTGGTCGACGTCGTCGCAGGCACCGTTCCGGGGACCACCACCGTCGGTGTGACCACGGTTCCGCCTCCGCCGCCGCCACCGCCGCCTCCTGGCGCCCACTCCGCCATGGTCGGCGCATTGACGCCGTCCCATGGGTACGCGCCGTAATTTGCCTGCGAAAGCCACGGATAGACCGTGACTGGCGCGATTTCTACGTTGCCGTTCTGAAAGAGCACGTCCTTCAGAGCCGTCATCGTGGCGGTGCCTGGGTACCCGTCGTCGATCAGGCCCTGGGTCGACTGGAACGCCTGGTACAGGCCCATGTCGGACTGCTTGTACCCGTGCGCCAGCAAGGCGTTGTTCATCGCCGTTGCGGCGTCTGAGGCGGCGTCACCCATGCCTGTCGGCACGCCAGCCAAGACCGAGGCCGTGAACGTTCTTCCGTCCGGAAGCGTAACCGTTCGCTCAAACGTCGATGAGTACATCGTCTTGCTCCGTTCAGGAATCCACGTACACAGTGACCGTCTGCGCAGATCCGTCATTCGGATCCACGTACGTAAATGTCTGCGGCGCGATGGGGGCGCTGCCGGTGGGTCCGACAAAAACGGGACCCCCTACCGCCGACCGAATATCGAACCCATTTTGGGTCAGCCACTTCGCAGCCTTCTGTCCCGTAGGGAGCTGCGCGTAGTAACCGTTTACGTTGGCGCTCTGAATGTGAACCGTACCGGGCGTCAAGACGACCACCTGCGGTGTCGTAGACGCTGGAATCGCAGGCGTCGGCGACGGGGACGGTGTTGGCGTCGAGCTAGCGGCTGACTTCTTCTCGAGCAGGATGACTCCACCCACCACGACGACAGCCCCTCCGGCGAGCAGGGAGACCCATTGCCACTGCTTCATTCTACCTCCACGATGAGGCTAGCACCCACACGCCAGTAGATGGCGTCCGGATAATTGAGTAGGAATTGCTCTTCTGGTGGGAGATTCGTCGGGTACGTGGGCACGGCCAACCGATTGCGCGTGGCGGGGTTGCCTTGCAGAACGCTGATGAAGATGGCGATCTTGTCCGGCCCTTCTACGCCGATGTCGAGCGAGTGCCACGCGCCCCACGTGCGCCAGTTCGTCTGAAGGCTCAAAAAATCGTTTCCAGACTGGAGGGGCGTCCCCCAGGCGCGCCCGCCGTTCGGAGGCGTGTAGTCCGTCAGATCGACGTAGAACTGGTCTCCCGCCGGAAGCGTGATGTCCTCGTAGAGGAGCGACGGCGCCATTCCGACGCGGAACGACGTTCCATTTGGCGGCAGGCCCGGAGCTGGCGTGTTGAAGGGGATCCCCTGCCAATTCGGACCGCCAGAGTGCCGAAGGCCCATCCAGACGTTGCCATCCGGCAGCCGAAACATCGGCGAGAGCACTTCCTGCTCGATGAAGCGCGGAGCGTCTCCGGGGCTTCCGCTTCCGACATCGGAGAGCCCGATGGTAACGAGTTGCCGGTAGCCGAGGATGCGCCCCTTGGCGCCGTCAGCGAATGAGAAGGCGCAAGCGTTGAAGAGGTAGCGGTTGTTCGCGGTGCCAGCGACCGCTGGCAGCTGAATGGTCGGCACGCGCATCCCGACGGCGTTCGTTCCACCAAATGGATCGCCTCCGATGAGTTGCAGGTACTCATCGGGTCCGGAGGAGCTGATCTCGATGATGCGCTTGGGCACGACTCCGTCGATTCCTCTACGCGTTCGTCGTCGGCGTGGGTGGGTTGGGGTTGACCACGAAAAAGTACGTGGTGACTTGCTGCTGATTGTTGGCGTCGAACCACACGAACGTGTGGCTGATGGGTCCGAGGAACGTGAAGACGATCGGACTTGTCTTGTCCGTCAGCGGTGCACCGTCCATCGACTGCCATTGCGCGCCCGCTGTCGGCAGATGCACGACGACGGGATCTTGCACTTCGAGTGGGACCGTCTGCGCCGCCATGCCCGGCTGCACCGTCAACGACGCCCCACCACCGCTCACAGGTTGGAGCGGCGGAGGAGCGGGAGACGGCGGAAGAGGCGCAGTCGACGTGGTGGTCTTGTTCTTCTCGTATAAATACGCAAGAAGACCTACGCCAGCGGCTACGCCGCCAGCGATGAGCCACCTGTTTCGATCACGCCTGGTCACGTGCGTCACCGATTGACGGCCGCTTTGACCATCCCGTCCGGAACCTCGTACCCCATAGCGACTAGCGCCGCGATGGCGTCGCGGTTCTTGTAGTTGTCCATCACGAACATGTCGTTGGTCGGGACCCAACCGCGGAAGGTGCAGATCACCTCCATGGGTGCGTCCGGCAACGTCACGTCCGTGTGGAACTGCATGAACAGCTGCTGCTGGTAGGTCAAGATCCACCCGCCAGGCCAATGGGAGTTCCCATTGATCATGTCCGCGATCGTCGATAGCGGTGTGAAGGTCGGCGCCACGGAGTACCGAGGCGCGCCCATCACGTCGAGCTTCACCTCAACCCCCGACTGGAAGTTGAAGTAGTAGTCGCTCATCGTCTGGAACACGCTCTCGTTGGCGGAAGCGCCTTCGTTTTGAACACGCGCCACGAAGCCGTCGATGAGCGTGTCCTGGACGATCTTGACGTCGCTGCCGACGTCGACCACATCGGTCGTTGCCGTCGTCGCGAACGTGGCGCGCACGTTGATGAGGTACGGAGCGAGTGGAATGCCCCACGCCTTTGCCAGTGCGAGCCGCGGACTACCCGCGGCCAGCATGGCGTACACGCCCGCGTCGAGCGGTCCCCCGGGACAACCGAGGCCGTTGCGAGGAGCCCCCACACCAGCCGGTGCCGGATGGGAGCCCCTTGCTGCCGCGAGCAGTTTTTCAAACTGCTCCGGCGATAGCGCCAGAGCGTCGACCACTGGATTAGCCGCCCTGCATCGCGAAGCGGATGCCGCAAGCGTTCATGACGACGCTGCGGATGTCCGCGTTCTGGCTCATGACGTTGTACCAGTCCTCGGTCACCTCGAAGCCCTTGATCAGCATGCTGACCTTGAGCTCTCCGCCCTTGAAGATGGCGGTGCCGACCGGCACGGCCTGCGACACGTTCGAGCCGTCCAGCGTGCGCTCGAGCGCCACGAACCCGGTGCCGCCGGTGCCGGTGACATCGTAGACGCCCGAGATGTTCTCTTCGTCCACGATGACAGGAGGGAACACACCCTTGAGTCCCTGCGTGATCGACAGGTAGGCGCGCATGATGTCGGCCTGCTCGCCGTCGCACTCCTCCATGATGAGGCCGATCGGAACGCCCGGCTTGATCACGTACGGCAGGGCGAGCTTTCGGAACTCGCTGTTGCCGGCCAACATGCTCCGGAGATCCATCCCACCGTAGGTCGCGCCCACGAACTGCTCATCGCGGCTCGGCGCGAAGATGCCGAGGTTCGGAGCGGTGCCGACGCTCCCGAGACGGATGCGGTTGATCTTGAGCGCGTCGAGCGCGCTTCCGAGCTGGTCGTAGCGCTGGTTGGTGCGCGCGATGAAGTTGGCAACGTCGACCTCGGAGCTCGACGCCGAGCCTTCTTGCGCGCTCGGCGGCATGTAGGCGGTGTGCCGGAGCACCTCGTCCATGATGTTGACATGCTGGCCGATCTTCCAGCGCAGGTTGTACCCGCGCGCGAGGTGCCATGCGACGTAGTTCGCCCACCAGCCCCACTCGAGAACGCCGGGGATGAGGAACTGCGACGCCACACCCTCACCAGGCTGGAACGCCGCGCCGAGGCAACCGTTGTTGACGTCGTTCGCGGTGAAGACGTCAGGCGACGGAGGCTGCGCCATCGACGCCTCGGGATGCGTCCAGCCGTTGACCTTTGCCGTCCAGCAGAGAGGCTCGGGCTCGAGATGCACGCCGATATAGCAGGCGATGAAGTACGTCTGCGTCTGGCCGGTCTGGGCCATCGTGGTCTCGACGAAGTCGATGCCCTCGGGCGACTTGCCGGAGCCGAACAAGTCGATCGACGCGCCGAAGTTCTTGCCGACACTCTCGTCCGTCTGCGGACCGAGCATCGTCCATCGAACCTGCTCGATGACATCCATGTTGTAGAACGGATTTTGCATCGAGGCTTGGATCGCATCGACGATGCTTCCGAGACCCGAGTGGTCGCCGCTCGCCGCAAGACCGGCTCGGATCTTGTCCATGTTGGGCGAGGCGCCCATGCCGATGATCGTCCGAGCGGCCTGATGGACCGCAGTACGATCTGGCATCGTACCCATACCGACCTTGTAACGGTTGTCGGGTACCCGGGTTTGCTTGACCACCGTAGAAAGTCGGTTCGGTCCGTTTCTCAGCCCTTCGTACGCCCTGCTCTGAACCTTGCCCTTGGCCATGATCTCGCGTCCTTTCTTCACCGAGCACCCCGCGGGCTCACCCGGATCCGTTTTTGACGCGACGCCTTTTCCCTCGTCCCTCCGTGCTTCGTGTCCGTTGTCACCCTCGTCTCACCGAGGGACCTGACAGGTCAGGCAGCCTTGTGTCCCCAGTCGAACATCCCCGGACGCGGCGTGAACCCGTTCGGGATACCTCGAATGGCGATGTTCGTTTCGGTCACTGGCGGATTCGTGTTGGCGACCGGAGGCGCAGTCGCCTGAACGGGCGGATTCGCCGGCACCTGTGGCACGCTTTGCGGAGCCGGCATGGACGGGTACCCAGTACCCGGCTGCCCCTTGCAGTTGCCGCATCCGCATCCGACGTTGTGCATCTTGAGCGTTTGCGGAGGAGCGCCGAGTGTTCCAGCGATGCGCGCCCGACCGAGGCCGGTCATGGCCTGAGCCGGGAGCTGCGCCGCCGTACCATCGTTGGCGAGGACCGCCGCTGCGCGCTGCTCGCCGGAGTAGAGACGCATGCCGGTCATGTTGCTCTTGGAGAGAGCCGCAACCATGTCGATCAGTCCCTTGCCCGCCACCCTCATGAGAGCACCGAAGCCGAAGAACTGAAGCGCGGACCTGCCAACCGGCGCCGAGACGAAGTGACCGATAAGAATCGGCGCTCCGCTGATACCGAGTCCCGCGAGCCATCGGGTGATGTTCATGGGCGCGCAGACCGCGGTCGAGTTGAAGAGCGAGCCGTAGGTCGCCTTCGTCCCTTGCACCGGAGACGCCGTCGGCGGCACGTCCGTGTACGCCGTCACCGTGCCCGACGTCACGCCCGTGAGCGCGTGCGTTGCGATGATGCGGTCGACCACGTCCGCGGTGCCGAAGCCCATGAGCCCCGTGAGGGTACCGATGAAGAGTTCCACGCCCGTAAGCGGATTCTCCATCGCGCCTCGGCGGTGGTACTTGCGGCGACGACCACGCTTCTCGCTGGCCGAGACGGTGATCACCGCACGCGCGCGACGACGACCGCGGGTCGGACTGCGACGCGAAGAGCGCCTCGGCGACTTCGTAGAAGAACGCTTCGGGCCCTTCTTCTTGGTGGTTTTCCTGCCGGAAGACCGGCCTTTGTTGGCGCGGATCATCTTGTTGGTCGCCGCGATCTGCTTCTTCGTGCGGCCCTTGTTCTTGCCGCCGCTCTTCTTCTTGCCCTTACCGTTGCCCTTGCTTCCAGCTTTTCTTGTCACGATGACCCTCTTGGGATGTTCGTACTTGACGATCGCCGTGGACGTCGGTTCACGGGCAACAACAACAGCCGCCGCCGCGGCGCGACGATTCCGCACGCGGACGGTCTTGCGGCCACCACCGCTCTTGCGACCGCCGCCTTTGTGCTTTCCCTTGGCGCGAGCTTTGTTGAGACGGACCAACTTCCTGGTCGCAGCCTCCTGCTTGGCTGTTCGCTTCTTGCCCTTGGCCATCTTTTTCTCCGCGTTGCGCCTCTTCAGGAGAGCGCGATCGGTCTTTTTCGTCAAGCGCTTGGGCTTGACACGCTCGAAAGAGACCACAGGAGCCCGCGCAGCGGCCGTATCGGTGTTGCCTTGCGGCGTCATTTGCGCGTAGTCGATGGCCATCTTTCGCCTCTACGGATGCACAATACCGCGATCGTCCAGCACACACCCGCGACCGAGCTGCACCCGGTAGTACCGGCCTTGACGATACAGCGTCGCCGTGTCTTTGCCTCGGAAAATGGAGAAGACCGTCTTCTTGCCGATCGGATGCTGGAACCGAAACGGCGCCTTCGATCCGCCGCGCGTGTACCAGATGCGAGCGACCTCGCCGAGCCTTATCCAGCCGTCGAGCGATTTGTTGGGCAGCGTCACCTCGCCTACGTGCGGACGATACCGACGTCCAAGGTACGCCTTCGCGTACGAAGGGACCTCGTCGGGATCGACCACAGAACCGCGTTTGAACGGCGCAATGAGGAGGGAGCACTTCCCCCAATCACGGCCCGTGGGATCGTGGAGCATCCCGCTCCCAGCGGGGGCATCGATCTCCTGCCCGTCCTTCAAATCGAACCCGACGCGGGTACCCTTGGTGACGAGCTCGGAGGCGATCATGTTCGCCGCGCCGGCTTCGGGATAAACTCGGCCGCCTTCCCAACGATGTACGCGGTCCCGAGAAAGCCGGCGATGATGGCGCCGTAGCGAAGTGCTTCACCGAGCCCAGACAGGTCGGGTTTGTTGGCGTTTGGATCGATCGCCGGAACCGCAATTGCGCACGTCTTCGAGAGTTTCTGCTGCCACGCGTAGAGCTCGGCCTGATATTTCTGACCTTGATCGGCCTGTGTTCCGGTATTTACCCACGCCGCATCGCTCGATACGAAGTCGCTCGCTCCGGCGTACCAAGCCTCCCACTGCGCTCGCGTGGTGGCGTCGAGCGCGGTACACGCATCGATCGCGATCTTGGTGGCGGCGAGAGTCGCCCCCAGATTCTTCTGGAGATCTTGAATGTCCGAGTGCCACCAGAAACGAACGAGGCTCATCGTCTCTTCTTTCGTGTGGCGACGTACACGACTCCGGCCACCGCACCGAGACCCAACGTCCACGCGATGACGGCTCCGGTACCTGTTGACTTGCGCTGACGTCCAGCGATCACCGCCGCGATCCCGTCATTGATCGCCTGCTGCCAGAGCGCTGACATGTTGTAGGCGTACATGCGCGCGTTGGTCGCCTCGACCGCCGTCGCCGTCGCCGATGGGATTGCCTGCAAGTCGCCGTTTGAGACCCACGCCTGATGCGTCAACGGTTGCGTGACCCACGCGGCGCCCGCGAGGTCGATCTCCGGTCCCACGCCCACGGCGCCCGCCTGTCCCGCGGCCTGGTATGCGGTAACGGCGTCGGCGTACTTGCCCTCGCCGAGGTACACATCACCGGCGGAAATGGGTCCGTTGACCTGGTTGGCCAGATCCGCCTGCGCCTGGTCAAACGGTTGCGCAGCGCCGGACATCCCGCACGGCGTGACGAACTCCTCGAGCGACGCCGGCTTGCCGAGCGAGACGATCTCGTTTCCCGCGGTGCCGGTCGTGCGGCTGTTCTGGTCCATGGGGTCGAACGATTCTTCGTGCTCAGCATACGCCGACTGGCCCACGGGATAGTTGGTGCTCGGATCGACTGGGAGCCAGTTGCCTTGCTCGTCCTCGACCTCGAGAAGCACATGCTGCTGTTGTCCGGCGCCGAACGACTGTTTGAGGATGCGGGTCGGGATGCCGAGCGAAAGTGTTACTGAACCCAAAGCCAGTGCCAGTGAATCACAGTCCTCCGCCGGTACACACAGCTTTGGATCGAGACAGAGCGTTACCGGAGTTGCCTGAATGTGCTCCGCACCGACTGGATCGCTCACGTAGGACGTCTGCGCTCGAAACGCATCGAGCAACACTTGCGCACGCTGCTTAACGGTCTCGTTGCCGCGCCCGTCGATTCCAGCCGCCGAGAGCGCATTGATGCCCCAAGCTCGCACACGAGAGTCGAGCCGTCCCTCGCGCATCTTCTGCGCCATGAGGTTGATCGACTGGTTCACGCCAGCTTCGCCGGCCTGATACTCCGCGGCGTGCACACGGATACCCGCCGCCTGCATGGCGTGGACGCCAGGATCGAATCCAACGGCGGGCTGGGTCACAAGCTCATCGTAGCGTCAAGAGAGCTTCTACGTGAACAAGAACGAACGGATACTGTTTCCTGTTGTCGGATCTACCGACTGACCACCGAAGCCGATACCAGCCGCAAGCGCAGCATCGAGATGTTCCCACGTGTTCGTGGTGGGACCCACCCATACTCCAGTAGCTACGTTCAAACCGAAGCCGTTCGTACCCATCGGCGAAGGGAACTGCCAATGTGGACCTGTAGAGTCAAACTGAAATGTGGCCACAGCCGACTGTCCAGAATCGTACTGCACCGCAGCACCCTGACTATGTGCCGCAAACTGAATTACTATATTTCCTGCACCAACCGTTCCGTAAACCACATGACTAGAATCAAATAAGTTCTGTATGTGAATAATTGAAAGCTCAATAACAATGGCGTTGCGACTAGTGCCCCAACGAGAAAAATTACCAATAAAAATAACCGCACCATCGATCGCTAATAATGAACCGTTACCGTCTATAAGAAAATCTCCGTCTAATGTTAGATGTCCTCCGCTATTAGGTTCTATACCGCTATACGAAAAACCTGAGTGACGAACAAGATTACCCAAACCTTCAACAAACCCACAAGGAAGAGTACCAAACGTTGTGGCACAATTGAACATCAATATATTACCGTTAGTAAATACGTGTTTCTGATCTATCCTACATTCTTGAAGAATAATAAATGTACCAGAAGATGACGCCACATCTGATGAACACTGCGGTCGCCATACGTCTGCCGGACCAGGAAACGTGAGACCTCCAACCACAGCTGCACCGTGAAGCCGGTAGATAACTATGTTTGATACGCCGTCCACGTTTAGCAAAACAGATAATGGGTCCGAAACGTCTGGCTGTACCGATGCTCCGTTCAACCATGTAATAGTAATAGTTGTTACGGATGCTGAATAGCCTCCAAATGTCAATGAATCTGTACCGAAGTATACTGGAGTTAGTGACGCCAGATCGTAACTGTCGCCTATATTGATAGTCACCATAGCTGGAGGCACACCTACCGATCCGCCAACTATCGGGACCCTACCAGACGAAATTATTCCTGTAGAACCTAACAGTTTTGGCTCATACAACCACGCAACAGCTCCAGCCGTTGAATCAACAAAAATAGATGCAGCCAACGGCCCATAATTAGAGATACCGTCATCCGTGATCTTGATCTGACCATTGGCCGACGTCCGCGAAAAAGAGCTCACAGTAGCCAGTGTGCCAGAGTAAATATGCGTAGCTGACCCTTGAAGGACAAGCTTTGTCCCGTTTGGTAGTTTTGGCCTCTGACCAGATGAACCGGACCACCTTGCCGCAATCGTTGCGGCGGAGTCTACTGGGTCATCAGCGGTTCCAGCCCCTGACTTACGCCCATTTAAGCGATCTATAAACCAGGCCGTCTGACTCGTATCGGGATCGATTTTGTCAGAGTCGTCAAGCGATAACGACAGCAACGACTCTGTTCTTTTTTCGTGTCCGGCAGATCGTAGTTTTCCGCTCATACGAAAAACCTATGGACCAAAATTACAAATCGATCCACCGCCAAACCCAGAAGACAGGCATCCACTGGTAGCACCAAGTGTCGCATCCAGATTTGCAGCACTAACCGTTATGTTACACAGAAGTGTAGTAAGAGCGCTACCAGGAAGACTAGAGCAAGACTTAGTTTGACCATTTATAGTGAATCCACCTGACTGCAAGAACGAAGTTACACCAGCGGTGGCTCCGGCAGGATAATTAAGTCTTGCATTCCTCGTTACCTGTAAAGCGCCAGGACCCCATACAACCAGTGAGCTCCCTCCTGTAGATACGTCACCACGAAATGGAGCAGTTAAATTTAGAGTTGACCCAGTGGCTACGTATACAGCGCCAAGCAATGCTGCCAAATTTCCGCCTATTGCAAATGTTGCCGCCCCAGCCCCTATACCTACTATCACGTCATTAGAAAGACCTATGCTACCACCAAAATTAGATGTATTTACTATACCGCCAGCAACAGTAATAAAAGATCCATTACTTGATCCTTCAAGTTCTGTAAATACGTCATTCACCTGAATAAGAGCAGCACCAGACCTGGCACCACCCTCAAATATAAGCGGTGAAAACGTAGGAGTTACAGTAATACTTGACTCAATAAACGTAACCAACGGATTTACTACTATTACACCACCGTTTGTAGGTGGTGTGATATTAAGTTGGTAGAAGAAGATACCAAGATCGGTTACCCCTGCGTTGTAATTAGATATAACAGGCTTCGACTGAAGCATGTGAATAGTTGGCGGAGCGAATACAGTGACCGAATCTCCTGACGCCCACGCATCTACGGATGTAGCCGACAACACAACGCCTGGAACAGTTATTGGAACTATCGGTTGACTCATGGAGAACACACCGGCCCCTAGGCTGATAGCTGTCCATGCTCTACTTGGGTGTGTGGAGTTTACGACGAGCTGATTTATAGCCGTAGCCCCAGTATTGGCCTGCAGAAGTGTTCCTGTAGATCTAACCTTTGCCACAAACCCGGTAGCAGATATCGTCCCTGTAGCTATCTGTTGTGAGGCTCCAAGATTTCCTTTTACTATGACAGCGGAGCCATTTTCCTGGTATGGGTTGAAATACAAAAAATCTTGACTACCAGCCGCCTGCGAACTCAAGACAGTAATCGTCGTGTTTTGCTGAAGCCTTGGTGAAAAAGTACCCCAACGATGTGACTCAATCTCCTGGAACGTCACACATGGTGTCGTTATTGTTTGACAGTCGTTGAAATCACTCGCTGTGGTCGATACGTTGGCCGGATCGACAAACCAAGTCGGAACTGTCCACGAAGCTGGAATGATTGGCGACGACGTACCGCCAGCCGCTCCAAACGTGTGCGTAACGGGCGCTTGAGCGCACGCCGAGATAACGCAAACCACCAGAAACAGAAGGAACTTTTTCATGATCATCGCTCCTGAATCCAGCGCGTATTGGCTGCCTGGTACTTGATCCCGTAGACGGCGCCCTGAGATGCAATCGAAACCGTTCCAGCTACACCGCTAAAATTGCCAGGATTGCCTGGATTTTCGACCGTCGTACCGGCACCCGCCACCAGAAGCACCGGACTCGACACCGACGCTGCCGCCAGCTTGAACACCACCACCTGACCATCCACAGGCGCCGCGTTGAGGTTCATAGTCACCTGCGCGCCCGACGAATCGATGGCGTAGAACAGTGGCGCCGCCTGCGACGGAACCGCAACCGTTGCACCTGCTGCGACGGCTACCCACGCTGGAGAAGCGACCGGGCCGGTGACACCGGTCACCCCTGTCACCCCCGTGACGCCCGTCACGCCGGTCACACCGGTCACCCCCGTGACCCCAGCACCGGTCACGCCGGTGACCCCAGAAATCCCCGTAGGTCCGGTCACTCCCGTGACGCCGGTGACCCCTGTAATTCCAGTAGTTCCTTGCGGACCGGTGACCCCTGTCACCCCCGTAACCCCTGTGACACCTTTGACTCCGGTGGGTCCGGTCGGCCCAGTCGGCCCGGCTGACTCGATCGCCAGCGAAAGCGCCAGCGCCAGCTCCTCTTCAACTCGTTTTTCCCAGCCTGCCGAGCGATTGTGTGCCGCCATAACGGTTGAGGCTATCGGATAAGTGTGCTTGCGTCACCTACGCCGCACGCTGCGCCACCATCGACGAGTTGACGAATACCGTCGTCGTCTGACCGCTCGTCTTGCTGGCCGCCTGCAAGGCGACCGTTCCGGTGGCTCCCGCCACGATCACGAACCAGATCAAATCCGGAGCCGGCGTCGTCGCTACCGTATGAAGCGCCGTCGAAGTGAGCGTGTTGATGGCCGTAAGCCGCTGATACGAAAGCGTCGTGATGGCCGACGTCGAGCTCTGTACCCACCCTTCGATGGTCGATCCACTTGGCGCCGAGATGGCGTACGCGATGCCTCCAGTATTCGAGCACTGCGCCGTGAGTCGACATTCAACCGTCCATACTTCTCCCGACACCACGGAAAAATTGAGGGCGCCTACGGTCGTCGCACCCGTGGAAGTGGTCGTAAAAGTCGCATTGACGAGAGCGACCCATTCGCGCAGTCGCTTAACAAGAGACATTGATCACGCGTCTGGAATGGCGTACGTAGCGTTTGCGAAGCCAGCACCAGCAGCTGGCGCCCCCGCAACCGTGACGAGAAGGGCCAACGCGCTGGCGCCCCAGGCTACCTCCTGGCCCACGTGATACTCGCCAAGTACGGTCGCCTGGTTGTCGGTTGTCGCCTGCAAGAGTGCCGGCGTACCGGTCTGGCCCATCGTCAGCGTCGCCCCCGCAGAGTAAGGGGTCGTGATGTCGAAAAACCGGTCGTACACGATGGCGTTGGCCGGAATCTGTTTTGCGCTGGATTGCGACGCTGCGGTATTGATCGCAAACCGAACCGTTCGAGCTGCTCCGCTGATCTGCGAGCCGCCCGCGTTGACCCACGCGACGGACGTCGTATCCCAGACGTAGAGCGAATCCGCCGAAAATGTGATGGTGCCGCCCACGAACGCCGCGGCGGTCACGATCATCTGCGCCTTCGCGGCGAGCACCGTAACGGTTCCCGACCCGCTTCCGTCGTCCCACAAGAGCTGTCCGATCGTCCCGTTCGCGCCCGATGTCGTCACGACATAGAACTGCTCGGTGCCGGAGTTAGTGGGAAGCGTGTTACCGCCGTTAAACTGTAGGGACACTACTACGCGAGAAAAAAGTGTGTCGACGTATTGCTTGTTCGCGAGATCTGTGTCGCCGATCGGTGTTGCGGCTCGCAGGATGGCGAGCGCGCTGTTGGCGGCGTTCTTCGCTTCGAGAGCGGTTCCGTTGGCGTTGAGATTGGGGCCTCCGAGGCCCACCTGGAAAGCTGTCTCACTTGTGCCACGCAACTTGTCAAACTTGGGTGTCGTCACGAGAGCGTCCTTTCGATGATGAAAAAAGCTTTTCCGACCGTCGATCCACCAGGATCGAAGTCGAGCGTCAAAAAGTCTTGCGCAGCGATATGGATCATCGCGCCCGATCCGTACTGCCCGACCGATCTCAGATCGGCGCTCGTCTGATCGAGCAAGACCGTGAGACTCGACCCCAATCGAAACGACGGAGTTCCGTCGAACGGCGCCTCTACCTGAAGGATTCCCAGCAGGAGAACCACGTACGGAGAGAGAGTCGCGAGCGTCTGTGACGACGGAGTAGCCGGCGTCAGCGAAATCGACTCAACGACCAGGTTCCCGTTTCCACTGCTGCCCCCGTTTGCGTACGGGTAGGCCATCGTTAAAAGGCTGTCGACCCTTTTGGAAGCCCTTGCCACCACCACAACGGTTGAGCATACCGGAGAGCCGGCCTCAGCGTATGTCCTAAGACGTCGGGAGCGAAATCACGTCCGTCCACTGCTTGCCCTGCGCATCGGTCCACACGGCCGTCGCGCTGGCGATGACGCCCGTCGTCGGCGACACCTGGAACGTGGCTGCCTGGTTGCCGCTCGTCGCCACGGTCGACCCGCTTGGAGCCAGAGTGAGGCTGTTCCAGACGCCTCCCTGCGGCAGGTACAGCGTCACGTAGCCGTTGGCAGGTACCGCCACGGTCGTCTGTCCGGACTGTCCTGGCGGAAGCGTGTACTGCGCCGTGCCGGCGCCGGATGGCGTATTGGGCGGCAAGGGAGGAGGCGCTGGAGGCGCGGCGGGCGTCGCAGGAGGTGTCGCCGCTTGCGCCTTGGTCGCCGCGTAGGTGAGTCCTGCCACGGCGGCAGCGCCGGCAGCGAGACCCAAGATCCATACCGTCCGACGCTTTGTCTTCGCTTCCATTGGTCAACCCTTGCGCAAGAGCTTACCACCACTTTTCCGCCAAACGCGAGACCATGCTTGTCCGTACCCCTGATGCGTCACGAAAGCCCAGATCCCCACGCCACCCGCCGCCGCAGCACCGACCACCGCCACGCTTAGCGCGATCTTGCTACCCGTCGACATACCCGCTGACGTAGCGACGGATGAAGCGGGTCCGACGGCCATGATCGGCGAGTTCGGAGATGGAGGCGTCAGATGAAGTGCGATCACCTTCTGACCACCGCCGAACGTGATCGCCGGCCCCGTGTACACGAGCAAGGACGTTCCCGAGATGTAGTCGTTCAGATCGGTCGACTGACTGTTGCTGTAGAGCAGATCGTTGA
>Ga0210399_10000229_pt1 | contig 45199 bp, 26 predicted proteins | sample IncBWC14MmetaG_FD_150865 | JGI IMG/M metagenome (GOLD analysis project Ga0210399, IMG submission 150865) | Forest soil microbial communities from Barre Woods Harvard Forest LTER site, Petersham, Massachusetts, United States - Inc-BW-C-14-M | ecosystem: Environmental > Terrestrial > Soil >... | reverse complement strand
CCTAGTTTCCTCTGGTTTCCGGGGGTACTTGCCCCATAGTACGGAATGTCCATTTCCGATTTGGGACAAAAAGGCTAGCTTATAAGACTGAAGCGCTTGACAGGCAAACCCCAGGCGAATTAGTTCATTCGTCTAGCGCGAGACGAATCCTGGGAGCCTTTCTTGCAGCCCGGAGTCTGGGAGGCGACCTATTCACTTCGCAGGAATAAGCCGGGTCCCGATAGCCCTCCTTAAAAGCCACAACGACCTGAGATTGCGCACGAAGCTGTTGTTGTGGCTTGTGCTCTTTACGGCCGCGCTCACTTCCGCCACTTTGCTGGTGGTGCGTCACTCTGCTCAAGCCCAGGTCCAGAGACAAATCGAGCAGGACGCCCGCAACGCCCTCTTGACAATCCAAGCGATTCAGCACCAGCGAGAGATGCTGCTGACTCGCAAGGCCGATCTTCTCGCGACGTTGGCATACATGAGAAACGGAGACCCGACAACAATCCAGGATGCCAGCCAGGACCCATGGCAGTTCGGCGATTGCGACCTGTTTGCGTTGGCGGACCGCAAAGGCAAGATTGTCGCCCTGCACACAACTACCTCAATGCTTTCCATCACTACCGCTGAAAAACTCCTTCGGCGCTCCTTCAAAGAGGATAGTGGCCCCGGATGGTGGTTTGCCGACGGCCATCTTTTTCAGGTGGTGCTTCAGCCGTATTACGAGGATCAGCCAGGGAAGAGCGGCCTCTTGGGCATTGTCGTTGTCGGGCGTGAGCTTGATTCCAGGGGAGCGAGCGACCTGGAGCGCATTTCATCGAGTCACCTGATCTTCCGCTACGGCAACGATTTTGCGATCAGTACGTTTTCGCTCGCCAACCGGCTCTATGGGCAGCTGCGGGACCGCCCTGGAGGGGAAGAGATCCAAATTGGCAATGAAAGGTTTTTCGCAAGTTCACTTGCGTTGGATTCCGGTGCCCAGCCAGCACTACGCATCACCGTTCTGAAGTCTTATGACGAGGCAACCAGGTCCTTAACAAGATTGAACCGCTTACTGCTCGGGCTGGGTCTGGTCGCCGTGTTAGGGGGAGGCGTATTGGTGTTTGTGATTTCGGACAGGTCCACGCGTCCGCTCGCGCACCTCGCCGAGGGAGTGCGCGCCCTCGAACAGGGCGATTTCATCTACCCAATTAAATCGCATGGTGGTGATGAGGTAGCACAGGTCACCCGAGCTTTCGAGAACATGCGCAGCACACTACAGAGGAACGAAGAACAAAGACACCAGCATGAAGTCCAACGGCAACAACTCGAAGGACAACTCCGCCAAGCACAGAAGATGGATGCAATGGGACGCCTGGCAGGCGGCGTGGCACATGATTTCAACAACCTCCTAACGATCATCAAGGGGAACAGCAGTTTATTGGTTGAGCGTCTGCAGTCCGATGATCGGCTCCTTGAACGCACCAAACAAATAGAGAACGCAGCGGATCGCGCTGCTTCACTGACTCGCCAGTTGCTGGCTTTCTGTCGCATGCAAGTATTGCAACCCAAAATCGTGGACTTGAATATGTTGGTCTCGGAAATGTGCAAACTGCTGAGACGGCTGATTCGCGAAGATATCGCGTTTACTTTCCACGGAGGAGAGTCACTCGGGCGAGTGAAGGCAGATCCCGGACAGATCGAACAAGTCATCATGAATCTTGCAGTGAATGCCGGGGACGCTATGCTAGCAGGCGGCAGTCTGACTATCGAAACGCGTAACGTGACAGTGGATGGGACATGCGCCCTGGCTCGGCCTCCGATTCTACCCGGCGAGTATGTTCTGCTCGCGGTTACAGACACCGGTCATGGCATGGATGCCGAAACGAAAGCGCGCATTTTCGAGCCATTCTTCACCACCAAGGAGCAGGGCAAAGGGACCGGATTGGGGCTTGCCACCGTCTACGGCATCGTTAAGCAGAGTGGTGGCTGCGTCTGGGTGGAGTCTGAGCCAGAGAAAGGCGCGCGGTTCGAAGTCTACCTCCCACGAGTCGTCGAGGCCGTAGAGCCTGCTGAGTCGGAGGAAATTGCGTTCCCTCCTGTTCGGCGTCGCAAGACAGTGCTGGTTGCGGAAGACGAAGAAGGGGTCAGAGAGCTTGCTTCCGAATTCTTACAGTCGGCCGGCTATGCAGTGCTTACTGCCAAGGATGGCACCGAAGCCCTCGCGATCGCCACACGGTCGGACGAGCCAATCCATCTGCTACTTACCGATGTCGTGATGCCCAAGATGCGAGGACCGGAGCTCGCCAAGCGACTAAAGGCCCTCCGTAACAGGTTGAGCATCGTTTACATGTCTGGCTACCTCGAATATAACAAGGGCAACGATGACTTCTTGGAGGAAGGTTTTTTCCTGCAAAAGCCCTTCTCGCGCGATACGCTGGTGCTCAAGGTGGGCGAAGCCATGAGAAACGAGTTTCAATCGAGAACCTGATCTTATTTCTTCTGTCTCGCATCTGTCCGAGTGCTGCTGGGCTGGCTTTTGCTGCCTTTGGCCTCAGTCCTTTCGTAAATCAGCATCCTCGATAGCACGATCTAGGAAAAATCCCTTCGTCCTATTCGGCTTGTTCGGGCCATGTCGATGAGCTTCCGCGCAGCCAATGTAGTTGCGGCGAACAGAATGGCGATCTTACGTTCCTCGGTCATGCAGGACTCCTGCATCTTGTGGAATGAAATGAATGAAATTCACCTGACAGAAGCGGGAACCGCCGTTTACTTTTTCTGGTCCCGCAAGTCTATGGCCATTCCCGGCATCATACGCAGGATTTTGCGCCTGCGACGGTGAAACGCTTCCAGCAATTATGGGAAGGTAGGCGATGAGGGTGGAGTGTCTGGGTTATGACGTACGTTTGGCACGGTGATTCGCCTTTTTGTCCGCCTTCTCGGATTTCTTCATTGCTTTCTGCTGCTTCTTGGCTGCCTTCCTGTCTATTTTCTGCTGCTTCTTGGCTGCCTTCCTGGATTGGCGTGCACTTTCTGCGACATTCCTGTGTTGAGCTTGGGCTGGCATCGACCACGCAACACTCAAGGCGACCAGCAGTGTCAAAACGGCGATTCGTTTCATTCGGAATTTCCCTTTTTGATTTCAAATACAGTACCAGTGTATACCCTTCCGCCCGTGAAAGGTTCAAATCTGACCGCCCCTAGAACCGCTGACCCAGAAGATGGCCGTTCGCTGACATGCTCCTCCACCTGGAGGCAAAAGCGTGTCTCGCCGCAGAACCCGCGCAGGAATGCCTTATTCAGTGAATCATGTCGGTGCATGAATGGTTTGTTCGCATGGCAACGGCGACACCAGGTAGGGATGCTTTCTAGCTTTGGCTGACCTCTTTCTGGCCACAGCTTTGGCTGTCGTCGCAAAGTTGAGACAGCCGAAGTACTTTTTATTTTGACCTACGATGCAGAGAACAGGATCATCCAGGTGGATGGCCCAGCACACTGCTTTTTCCTCCTAGTCTCCTTATCGAAAACGCCTCGGGTGGATTTCTTGCCTTCCAGAGGACTGCCTGTCCGAGGCGTTTCCGATCAAGGCGAGCGACCATCCGCCCACAACTCCGTCTTTCACTTTCCAAAGCGTCGTTTATGGAGCCGGAGGTCGATGACTGGTAACACGACTAACCGTCCATGGGCACGCCGTAAGTAGACCGGATTTGTCGCGGATTTATCCTGGTACCCTCTTGCGCTAACGCCATGCTGTGGAACGGTCGTGCGGAATAGCGATTCGAACCTTGCGCGGGCTCCTCAATGAACCGGTAGCAGTGCATTGTCGAGGACATAGTTCGCCACTTGGATTCCGGTTGTCTGACCGTCCTCGCACGCCGATCGGAAGTGAATGCCCGCAAAGATTCGGGCATTCTTCACCTCGTCCAGTGCTTGCGTAAAGCTCCGGAAAGAGCGGGTCACGCCAATCAGGAGATCATTGTCCATTGTAAAATGTCTCTTTTCGCCAAAGAAGCTAGCAAGCACCACCGCCGCCGCGCCGCTCACCGTGGAGTGACCCGACGGGTATTCAGGGTGCGCTGGTGTTGCGAAGAGCGGCATCCACGATGGATCCGCGATGGTGGCCGGATTACCGTCGGTGCCAGCGAGAGGGACCGCCGTAACTGGGCGCCAGAAGACGTAATGGTATTTGGCTTCCCAGCAGGCGATGGCGGCGTCGGCCATGGCGAGATCAAGCAGCGCCAGTGCCCGCGCATTCTCCAACAACGAATTGCGGCGCTCTCCCCAGCGGCCAGAATCGTCGTCCTCGTCGCGGTCGCCCCGCTCGATGAGCGAGTCAGCGACGTGGTTCCAAAGGTAGGTTGCCGTGCTCTGAGCCCAGAACCAGGAATAGACTGTCTCATCTGCCGTGCGAGTGGGACTCGAGATGCTGCCCATCGTCTTGGTTTCGTTGAAGTCCGCCGCATAGCGAGCGCTCGTCAGGTCTGGAGGACCGCCTGGACGAAATTGCGACGGTGCGCCAATCACCCAGGGCGTCATGTACGCGAACTGAGGACCGGCGCCCGGCAAAAAGCCAGGCGGCGTGGGGCGCCATTCTCCAACCGCCGTCCCACCCAGGAACGGAGGCGGAGCTGGCGTGAAGCCGTCGGTGGCGCGCCAGGACAGGATGCCGTTCGCGGCACTCTGGCCCCAGGCGATTCCGCTGGCGATGCTCGCACCGGTTTCATCCGGATCGCTCGCGATGGCCGTCAGCGACACAGCGAGCCGGGCGTCAAACGTGCTCTTTTGGGCAGGATACAGTGCGACCAACGCTGTATATGCCGCTTCCACGGCAGCAGCGCGGCGCGACGCACCGGCAGCACCGCCCGAGGGCACATGGACCGGTGCGTACTTTCGGTCGATGCCGTTGACGGCATCGAATACAGAAGCCTGGACAATCGCGGCTACGCGGGACATCACCAGGGGTGAGGTGCCGCCAACCGTCCCCGCGCGCAGCATGTGTTGGTTCCAGTCAGTGACTTCATCGGCTCTTACGATTGACGACGCCACGAGAACCATCGTTAAGCCAAGTACGAGCAAACATAATCTTTTCACTAGTCGCATTTATTGCCTCCTCTTTCGTGTCTTACGATATGGCCCTAGCAACTAAGGCAAAGTAAACGGGGGCGCTGTCTGCCCTGAGCTAGCTCGGGGCGTCAGTCGTCAATGTCGAATACCGGCTTTTCACGGTCATGCTTTTCATGCTCGGAAACCGGAGGCACCGTTATCTTCACGATTTGCCCTAGCCCCACGGGCGGCGGACCAAAGCCGACGTTTGATACGTAGAGTGCGCCGTCTGGTCCGAATGTCATTGCGGTGGGCAAGAACAGTCCCGTCGCGATCTCTTCGAGACCGTCGTCCGTCACGCGCAAAATCTTTCCCGTAAACGGGGTCGGAAAGGGATTTCCCGTGGTGTTCTCCAGGATGTACAGGTAACCCTCGCAATCGAAGACCACGCCCAGCACGGTAGTCACACCGGTGACCACAGTCTTGACGCGTCCGCTCGGCGTAATCTTCAGAATCTTCGAGGAACCCTCTTGAATCGGAAACGTGTTTAGATTGCCGACGAAAAAATTTCCGTGATAGGCGATCGAAGTGGGAACAATGTGCCCTTGCGTCGCGGAGATATCTGCAACCCGACGAATCTCGCCGTTAAGCGAGATGACGTCCAACTCGCCGTGGTTGGGTTCAATCGCGTAGAGTTTTCCTCGCACTGCGACCATGCTGTACCACGTACCGTCGGGCTCGAAGTCAGGAGGGTTAGGGTGTGCGACCGGATGCGACTTTTGAAAGGCGCTCAAATCCGCCACCATGCTCCAGGTACCGTTCGGAGACACCTTGAGGATCGCATTGGTGGTGTGCGCCAACCCATGGGAACAACCCGAACCCGCCGTTAGCGCGTACATTGTATGGCCGATGAATGCGACATCAGCAACGCCGCTCACTAGGCTGCCTTCCGACGCGCTGGTCTGACTGGAGGGAAGATTGTCAGCGACCGTCGTCCGGTTGCCGTTCGCATCAATCTTGGAGATTCTCGACGTGAATCCTCCGGTGTATGGACCAACCGGCGCGATGACCTGGTCACATACGCCTACGGTGGAAGTCGAACCGCCCATTCCTCCTTCTGCCACGTAGAGGTTTCCGTCCGGTCCGAATTTGAGACCGCGAGGATTGTTGAGTCCCGTCGCGAACACGCTCACATTTGCGGATGGACCCTGCGCGCGGGCGCTTGAAGACCAGCCTGCGGCGAGTGAAAGTGCAATACCAGTGCAGGCTGACAGATGGCGCATCGGTTTCATCGTTCTCTCCTGTTTGGTCAGTTTGACGTGTTCTCGCGCCCTGGGGACGAATCGGGCTGCTCAAGACGGGCGTACTTTGGGGGAGAAGACCAGGAAAGGTCAATGCATCATGGTCCAATTCCGTTTCAATTTTATTTCAACAGCTAAGTGTCTGACACACGGAGGATTAGCTATTCCGTTGGCCGAGCGTTTCAAATTGACCCCCGCTCGCCGGGTTTGTTACTATCCTTTCACTCGTCGCCTAAGCCGTCGAAATGCAACCGTCGTCGCCCAAGTTTCAGCGCATCGCCTTCGACCGTTTTGAGTTGGATCTGCGCTCCGGCCAGCTCCACAAGAACGGCCACAGGGTCCGATTGCAGGCGCAGCCTTTCCGGCTGTTGGCGCTGATGCTCGAACACCCCGGAGAAGTGGTGACACGGGAAGAGGTTTGCCGCGAACTCTGGCATGCCGACACATTCGTTGATTTTGATCACAGCTTAGGTACAGCGATCAACAAGATCCGGGAGACTTTAGGCGATTCGGCGGAACATCCACGCTTCGTCGAAACACTGCCGCGCCGGGGATACAGGTTCATCGGCGAAATAACACCTCAGGCGCAGCCTACAGTTCCCGCCGAACCAAGTCACCGCGAGCACAATCGCCCACGGTGGGTGTCGCGAGCGGTGGGTTTCCTCGCCATCCTGGTCTGCGCCCTTGGAGTCGGTTTTGCCTATCAATGGTTACGACCCCGCCAAGCGTCCGCCAAGCTCACGGCTTTTCCGTTCACAGCCTTACCCGGACTTGAGACTTCTCCCGCGTTCTCCCCGGATGGTTCGCGAATCGCGTTCGCCTGGAGCGGCGATCCTGCCGCGGGGGCGAAGGGCTTCGATCTATACGTGAAAGCCATCGGCAGTGAGACTCTTCTGCGCTTGACGCACCATCCCTCGGAATGGATCAGCCCCACTTGGTCGCCCGACGGAACACAGGTCGCCTTCCACCGCATGGCGGGTGCCGAAACAGGGCTGTACGTTGTGCCAGCTCTAGGCGGTCCGGAAAGAAAACTCCGTTCTACGCGCGTGCCCTACGCGGTCGCCGCTCCGATCAGCTGGTCACCAGACGGCAAATGGATTGGTTTTGGAGAGCCCCTGCCCGACAAGGCCGAGGACCGGATGTTCCTCCTCTCCATCGAAACTTTGGAAACCCGAGCACTCCCTCACGATCCCAAATGCCTTCATGAGGCAACGCCCACTTTCTCGAATGCCGGAGACCGCTTGGCTTATCTGTGCGTGCGCAGCACGAACGAATTCGAACTGTATTCCGTTGCTCTCCCCGGCGGTGCTCCGAAACTCATTACCACATTCTCGAATTTTCCGGCAGGCTTCACATGGTCCACTGACGACCGCAAATTGTTGCTGGCCCTGTCCTCCGACGGCGGGCCCGATCTGCACGAGATTGTGGTTGCGGACGGTTCCGTCCGGCTTCTCGATTCTGTGCCGGATGCGTCATGGCCGGCGATTTCACGCACAGGCAACAAATTGGCCTATGTCACTACATCCGACAACATCAACATTTGGCGGCGGGATCTCCTCCACCCCAACGCATCCGCCGTAAAGCTTATTTCCTCCACGCGAGAGCAAGACGATGCCCAATACTCTCCCGACGGCCAGCACATTGCATTTGGGTCCACGCGGGCAGGTGCCGCGGAAATTTGGATCAGCGATGCCGATGGCAACAATTTAGTGCAGCTATCGAAGTTCAATGCCTCCTCGGGAACCCCTCGTTGGTCGCCCGACAGCAAAAAGATCGCATTCGATTCGCACCGTTCCGGCCACTTTGAAATCGATATTGTAGATATTTCCGAACGCGTTCCGCGAAAGCTGGTTACCAACCTGGGGAAGGATGTGTCAACTCCCAGTTGGTCACGCGATGGGAAGTGGATTTATTTCCGATCGTACGAAGCCATCGGGCACAGGATGTACCGAAGCGCGGCGACGGGTGGAGATGCCATACTGCTCTCGGCGCAGCCCGATGTCATCTCACCCCAGGAGTCCTATGATGGGGGCGTCCTCTACTTTGCGGCACGGAATCTCAACACTGGCCTGCGGATGATTTCCCTAAAACAAGCCTTCGGAGAGTCCGTTGTGGGAGGCATGCCTACGGTGGCCAGTGAGAACCTCTGGACCGTCGTCCCGGGAGGCATTTATTTTGTTCCTGCGAATACGCCCAGATCCTTGTGCTATTTTGATTTCGGCTCCAGGAAGATCCGCGAGATCCTTCACCTGGAAAAGGGCTTCGCTGGGGGCTTATCCGTGTCGTCCGACGGCCGCTGGCTCCTTTATTCACAGATCGATGCGGAAAACAGCGACATCATGCTCGTCGACCAATTTAGCTAGCACTCTCTCTTCATAGCGGACTCTCTGCGTTATTTTCTTTTTCCTAAGTCAACCTGTTGCAGCCACATCTTTTTCCCGTGGCTGCGCCAGAGATGCATGTACAGCTTCATTTTATGAGACTACATCAGAATTCAGAATCCAGCGACTAGCCCACATCTCTCACAGCTTGGCAGAAGAGGAACGAAGTTTGTTCGAATTGGCAGTTGCGAGAAAGTTTCGCAGGGTGCTGAACACTGGCGCCTCCGTGAGTTTTCGGAAAAGTGTGCGTAAGATCGTCGGAAAGACCCGATGTTGGGTTTCTTCGCGCGGACCATGCGGCTCGGCTTCCGCAAACATCTCCGCTTCGATTGCCATAGCCACGCTCTTCAAGGAATCTCGGATGGGCTGCTGAGAATACTTAAAGGTGGCGAACGGGCTGGACAGGCGCATCTGCGCCCGCGCGTCTTCGGCGCTCGCCTTATTCCCGAAGTGCGCGGCGCACGTCCGTCGCAGCGTGAGCATATCCAGGTCATAGAGGCCGGCCCTTTTCGCCGCCGGCTTGAGGACCCCGTTTCGAAAAGTGGCTTGGCGGAGCGGTGGCAGATTGTCGGACCCCCGCGGGCGCGCCGCGGGAAACAACCAGTCTTCATCGTTGCCGCGAGTCGATGCCACCCAGGTACGGAGTTCTTGCCGCAGGCCTGGAGGCACGTACACATTGACACCGTGCTCCCCTGGATGCGCTTCCCTGATGTGCCCCCTAGAGAAGACTTCATCAATGCTAATGAATTCATCATGGACGTCATTACGTCGAAGCGCGAACAGCTCCTCGGGGCGCACTCCGAGCTGAATGAACAAGCGGACTATGAGATGGTCACGGCCCGATAGTTCAGCTAGAAGTGCTCGACATTCATCTAGGCTCAGAAAGCACTCCGATTTCTGCTTTTGAGACTTGTACTCCAACTTGACCGTGTAGCCCCGCATAGGGTTGCGGATGATGAGGTTCAACTCCTGCGCCAGGTCAAGAATCGCGCGCAAGTGCGCAACAGCCTTTACGAGAAGAGAGTGGCTCGCGTTGTTCCTAACCATGCCGTTTATGAATATCTGGATCTCCACGGCGGTCAGTTCTTCCACGCGCCGATGACCGAGATTCCCAATCAGGTGCTTCCCAATAACACTCTTTGCCGTGGCGCCCGCGTGAGCTCCCCATCTCGTTTGCTTGACGGCTATATATCGATGCGCAACTTCTTCAAATGTCGCAGCCGAGTCGGAGGGAACGCATCCTGCATATTCTGGATTTAGAATAGTTGTGATCTGCTCCGCAGAAAGCTGCAACATTTGTCCCGACATTTTGAAAACCTCCAATAGAACTGTCTGCCAGCAATTACGGTCCGGCAGACTGGGTTACCTTCATCTCGCCAACTTTTTGCCCGGCCTGAATCCACTGCGAGCCCTTGCACCTTAACGTGGAAAGACCTGTTCAAGACAACTCTAATCCACGACGAGTCCTTCAGCTCGAAATTGCCCAATCACCACATTTACGCGGTCTCCGCGTTTCACCAGCCTGCCCTTGTTCGAGAACGCCATCCAGTAGGACTTGCCCGCCTGGGGCGTGCTACTCTGACGCAATTGCCCGACCTTTTCCATGGACGGGACCACTAGCTTGACCCGGGCCTGCGGGTCGATCAAAGCAGGCTCAGCCTTCTTATCGTTGAGCGTCTTGGCTTTGTCCGCGTCTAGCACGCGGTAGGTAAATCGGATGACCTCGCCCGACTCCGTCCACTTCAGGGCCAGAGAGTCAACTCCCCAGACGAGTTCGTAATATTTGCCCGCTCGTCCCGCAAACCGATCTGGCTTATAGCGGGATGGAGCGGCAGTCACCGAAGGCTTCGCGGCCGGGGCGGTCGTCCCAGCCGGGGCAGGAGATTGTGCCCCCACCGTCAAAACCAGAACGCTGCTGGCAAGAACTCCCGCCAGCAGCAGCGACGTCGTTTTCAAGATTACGTTGCCGTCAATCATTTTTTCCTTTTCCCCGTCACGTAGTGTCTGTTAGCCGAACAGGGCGGGCATCCAAAGATTTGGATGCCCGCCCTGCCAGAATTGATTTGCTCAGTTCGCGTTGTAGGTCATGTTGATTATCGGATTAATTGAGGCCGTGCCGTAACCCGCTACTACGAGGTTTGCACTCCCGACCAGCGCCGCCCCGGTTGCTCCCGCGGGTGGCGTATACGTTATCGTGATCGTGCAGCTCGAACCTGCTGCGGGCGGCACTAAGGTTCCTCCCGCGCTGATGGGAGTGCCTGCCGCGCAAGTCCCACCGAGCGCGAATGTCCCCGTGCTGGGGTTCGGTGTGAGCGTAATGGCTGTTGGGATGTATGGCCCAGCATCAGCAAACGTGTTCGGGTTCGTGGTGTTGATGACTGTTATGGTGCCGGTCACCGCAGCGGTGTTGGCAGGATTTGCGGTCAGCGCCGGGACGAGTGCGGCGTTGGATGAACAGCTTACTAGGGTGTTGGTTGCTGAGAGGCAACTTATCGTCGCAATCGTGTCGTGGCCGCTGAGCGCGACCGTCTGGGTGACGCCGCCGAAAGTCACGGCCAGGCTTGCATTCCTCAGTGCTTGCGACGTGCTGATGGGGTTATAGACCACGTTGATCACGCAACTTTGTCCCGCACCAAGTGTTGTAGCGGCGCAAGTATTGGCATTCGGTTGGATGGTGAAACTAGCTACATTGCACCCAGTAGCCACACCAGAGCAATTAATCACGGCGTTGCCGAACGTTAGCGGGGCGCTACCCGTGTTAATAACCTGTACGTCCTGATCCACGGTTGTCGGACTATGAGCTGGCACAAGTCCAAAGTCCACAATGGACGGTGAGAGAGTGAACTCTGAGTTGCCGCCAGGACTCGTGATCCTGACCGCGCCGGCATCCGTTGAACCGCCAGGCTTCCTCGGAGAGTTGAAGAAGTCGTAGGCAGGGGCGTCAGTGTAGTTCGCTCCATTGACCCTACCCGCCGCCGAGGATCCGCCTGTGATGCCGTAGTTGCCGAGCGGCAAGCCACCACCGTAATTCCCGTTGGCTCCGCCGATGGCTGTGGGATTTGTCATGGACAGTGGGCCCCACCGCAAGTTGACCCAGTTGTTGCCTTCGTCCACCGTAGCGGCCGGAGTCAGGTTGAAGATTGGGTTGGGCACGGTTGCATCCGAAATACCCGGAGGCACTTGCCAGCCCCTGTCTGCAGGTGCCGGCGTTTCCGGAGGCGTCCGCGAACCGTCGCAGTACGAATGGATGAGGTTCGGATTGCTTGTGGAGTTCCCTGAGCCAGTAACATTTGAGCCGCCGGCTGTCAGCACCGAATCCGACGCAGCGAGGGTGATCCCGGAACTATGGTTGGTCGGTCCCGTGTCGCCGCGGACACCGATGTCCCAATAGCTGGCGGTAACGCAGGCGCCTGTTGTCGCCTGGCTCGCTGGCTGAGATGTTGTGAATGCGTTATAAAGCGCAACCACGTTCTGCTGGAATTGCGGGCTGAGGGCGCCCACGCCGATGTAGTAAGAACTGTTCTGCCAGATGATGTTGTTCTCCAGCTTTGGAGTCGACACGGACCGGCAATTCGGGTGGCCCGTCTGGCAGGTGACAGTGACACTCGCGGGGAGATTCGCCCTCAAAACTGCGCTGTTCTGGATGGCCACCACTCCGGCGGGTTGAGGTGCCGAGGTAGTGCCGCAGTTTGCTGTGCAGGGAGCACCCGGCCCGCCCGGTCCTGGCGGTGGTGCGCTGGCTAACGGAGCCCCAAGCGTGTTAAAGAGCGGTCCTGCCGAGGCAGTACTGGCGTTGAAGACAATCGTGTTGTTAATGATGTTGACTGTGGTTGAGTCGAGCAGCGAAATTCCGGCTCCATCCCAGCCGCCAACGTTGTTGGCGATGATGTTGTTGGTAACGGTCACGGTGTTCCACTGATTAGGATCCGTGGGGAAGGCCACCATATCCGACCCGTTGACTGCCTGGAAAGCGATCCCGGCTCCGCTGCCGGATTCGGCGCTATTCCCCATAATGAGGTTGGCATTGATCACCAAGCCTGGTCCGACGCCGTCGCTCGGCCCGACACCGCTAAGCGGGGTATTGCCCGGATTACCACCAGGTGCGCCGAATGGCACGCAATCCTGGTCGATAGTGGCATTGCCGTTGCAAACTAGATCTGCATCGGGAGTGCCCATGACGATCACACCGCCGCCGTTGGCCGGGATGGTCGGGTTGGTGCTCTGATTGAAGATGATCGTGTTGTGCTCGATGTCACCGTTGTAGCTGAACCCAAGGTGACCGAGGCCGCCGCCGTCCCCGCTGCTCAGATTGCCGCAGACCCAGTTGTAGTTAAACTTGTAGAAGTCGGAGCCGGTGCAGATGCTGACGCCACCTGCTCCCGCCGGCGTGGCGGAGAACAATTCGTCGCCGGTCGAGGAGTTCAAAGAGACATAGTTATTGTGGATGTTCACATTGATGTTTTGGCAGTACGGCAGCACAGCATTGGGCACTGGGCTGTCCTCGCAAGAGCCCGGAGGCGCGTTGGTTGCGCTCCCCTGGATGTAAGCCGGACCATATTCACCCTGGCCGACGTTGATGCCGCCCGAGAGCGTTCCCGCGTTGTTGTAGATCCGGTTGTTGGCGAGTTGCAGGTTATGCCCCCAGCCGTGAATGAAGATGCCGCCGCCACCCTGGGAACTATTGGTGATGCCCAAGGCGTCGATGCTCGACGGGTTGCATGAGAAGTTGCTCGGGAACGGATTGCTGCCATTCTGGCCAGCCGTGCACATGGCGCCGTTCGGATTGGCTACAGTGCTTTGCAAAAGGGTCGTCCCAGTCGGGAACCCGGCGAGCAGAGTCGGGTCGAACGGATCCGCGGGGAAGTTTACGCCCTTCGCTAGTACAGTAATTCCCGCCCCTTCGAGTGCCCCCATCAGAGATGGCTCTTGCAAGAGTTCCGCAAGATTGCCGTTGAGGTTGGCATCCCAGCCCACGGTGGCTTCCAGCGGCAAACGATCGACCTGCGGATTGAATTGGCCGCCGGTGACCGGATCCTTGAACGTGTATGGATTGAAGGCCGTCCAGCCAGCTCCGCAACTCGGATCGTACCCGACATGCGCGCCACTGAGCGACAAGCCAAACAGACAGTCCACCTGCGCGCGCCAAGTATTTATCTTGCCCGCAGGGTGGGTATTCGCATTGATGATGCTGGACGCAGCTCCGACACCTTGCAGCCGGACCGGCTTCCACATGATCACCATTTCATTATGCGCGGCGGGGGAGTGCAGATTGGTGGTTGAGGGAGTAGTACACGCAACCGCTGTCCCCGTTGTATTGGTGCAAGTGGGATCAACAATGATCAAGTCGCCAGGTGAAGCCGTGTCAATGGCGGCCTGAACCGAAGCCGTTGGCGCAACGTGAATCGGCGTTTTGCCGCCGATCGTTACAGTCACGGTATCAATCGATTGCCTCCCACTGAGGACCGTGCTGGGCCCGTTGATTGTGGCCGTTCCGTGGGCGCGGGTTGAAGCAGGTCCACTGAAAGTCACAGTAGGCACAGTTGTATATCCAGAACCGGGGTTGTCGATCACTACCGAGACAACGGTTGCTGTCCGCGACGTCGACAGTGTGGATGTTCCGGCCGCGTTAATTCCGCTGCCCGCAGTAAACACCGGGTTCGGTGCGCTGGTGTAACCAGAGCCGCCGGAATTGGCCCCACCGGTCATCGTGACTGAAGACACGAAGCCAGTCGTGGTAGCAGGTGTGCTAGTCCTGTTTGCGGTGGTGGATCCGCCACCGGTGAAGGTCACCGTAATGGTGCCGCCAGTGAGCGTGTAGCTGCCTCCAGATGTAATGGCTATGCCGGTTACAGTGCCTGTGCCTGCTGCGTCGTTGCTCATCACGGCTGTTGCGGTTGCCTGCGTTGAGCCGCCGCCACCACCACTGAAGACCACAGCAGGTCGGCTCGTATACACGTGCGTCCTGTTGGTGCCTCCGGTGGACGCGAGCCCGGTTACCATCCGCCGCACTACTGCTGTTCCGTGTGCGCCGGTTCCGCTGCCTCCGCTGAACGTCACTGTGAAGTTGGCCGTGTAACCAGATCCGCCGCTGGTAACCGTCACTGAGGCTACGCTTCCGCTCGCGGGGCCTAGGATGGCATGTGCAACTGCACCGGTTCCGCCTCCGCCCGAAAAGCCCACGGATGGCGCCGCTGGCGGGTTGCCAGTATAGGTGCCGCCTCGGTTGCTTGCTGGAGGCGGGGTAACGCTCACGCCCGTGACGTTACCTCCCGAGCGCGTGGCGCTAGTCGTGATCACTAATTCGCCGCATTGCGCGTTCGAGCCTCCGTATTGGGTTTGCTGCTGAATCGGGCATGGTGGTACGCCTGACGGCACGGTGGCTACGATTTGGGTGTCACTCCAGCTCGCGACCTGTGCAGGTACGCCGCCGATGGTGACAGATCCTGTCGTATTGTTAACTCCATTTTGATTGCCAAAACCAAAGTGACGCTTAACGGTCTTCTGATTGTAAGGAGCTGTCGTTGCCGAGGGCCCAGCGTAAGCGTAGTTGGGAACCATCTGGTCGCCCAACGCAGTAATCGTGAGGGTGCTACCGGCCGCGCTCACATAGGGTCCAATTCCGCCGTCGCCATCCACTTCGCTGATCGCAGGCGTAGCATCCGGGTAAGCGCAATCAACATTGTTGTACCCCGCACCCGCGAAAGCGGTCGTGGGAACAACCGGCGTATCCATGTACTGCGTCTGGCCCGGCATGAACGGGATTTCATAGCAGAACTGGCTGTATTGCGGATCGAACAACGGATCCGTGATCATCGTGCCAGTCGGGCCCGGAATCGGGCCTGGGTCGTTCATGCAGGTGACCATCATCGTTGGCGCATACCCGGTCGGGTTGGGCGGGTTGACTTCCCAAGTCGAGTAAGTCAAGCCGTTGTAGGTTCCCCAATGGTCGGTGTACGTGCGGGCAATCTCGGTTCCGCTCCAATCCTTGATGGAGATAGGCAGGTTGGGCGGCGAGAATTTCTCGCCGAATTGGGGTGAGAACGGATCGAATTCCGAAGTGTAGTCGTCCGTGATCACGCCCGTGAAGTGGGCCGCGACGTGAGCCGAGGTGAAGATCCAGAACTTCGCCAGCGCCGCCGCCTGGTCAGTGAGTGTGACCTCCTTGCGGTCACACAGATTGCGGCTAGCTCCGGCGAACGGCGATACTTCGCTGGATCCAGGGAACAGGCTGATGTAGTCGGGCACGATGCGGGACGCGCCGACGCACGGCCAGAAGACCTCCACGCTTCCCGTGTCGCCCTCGCTGCGCGGGAAGGTAGTGGTGCCGAAAGCCTGCGTCGGATTGTTTGGATTATTGGCGTTGTAGGTGGAACCGACCGCAGCCTGGTCGGGCATAATGAAGACGTTGCCCAAGCCACCGAACTGCTGCGTCACCGGCGCAATGTAGTTGTCGCCGATCAGGATGTTCTTGTCTTCTTCTTTGACCAATTCGTAGCCCGGAGGAACGATCATTTCCACTACGTACTTGCCCGCGGGCAGCATGTCCTCCTTGCCGAACCGGAAGGCATCGGTGGGGTCAGGATTCTTGACGCAGATGGTGCAGTTTGTGCCGGTGGTGTTGCCGGTCGAAGGGTTCCTTCCGGTCACGCTGGGGAAGGTGTAATAGCCGTCATACGGCGCAGGCTGGACCTGATTCCAGTTGTGCATGCCGTCATAGCACTTAAACTGGGCGCTGTTCGGCAGCGTGGTCAGAGCCGGTCCTCCGTGTTGGTTGTTGTAGTAGTCGAGCCACATGGGCTGGTTAAACAACGTGAAGAAGAACAGATCGGGGGTCGTACCACTAGCTGCGCCCTGGCCCGGGCAGTTCATGTTGGGAACGCCATCGGAGCGGAAACCCTGCGCCCAATCGTCGAAACTGCTGGTCTTGGTGGTGTCAACTAACTTAAGGCTGGTGCTTCCATCGGGTGCCGTGCCTTCTTGATACAGATTGATGGTGACTCCCGGCACGTTCGGCGTCCAACTGGTGTGGATGAGCAATGAGGGATCATCGAATGGCCGGGTCGAGGCATATGTCACCTCGCCGTAGATGCCGCCCGTCTCGCCGACCGCGTACGGCTTCTTCCCGAATTCAATGAAACTATTCTGGCCCGAGAAACCCTGCCAGCCCTCGGTGGCAACCCAAGGCGGATCGACGCGGCCCGTGGAACCGCCCGAGCCTCCCGGCGCGAGCGGAGCCGGCGCATCGGTGCAATCTGCATTGGCGCAATAGAATGCGCCCGGTACCCGCAGGTTAAGGGGCACAGAGATCTGTTCGGCTGTGTTGGCCATAAAATGGGCGATGTTGGAATTTGCGCACACGGTTGCGTTAGTGGTGTTGCAGGCTGAGCCATCCGAGGGCCCACCGGCGTCGTAAACCACGTGGACCCCTGTGGTCTTGAAGCGAGTGGTCTCCGTTTCCAGAACGTACCAGCTGAACAGCGGGAACACCTCGTTGAAGCCAGCGTTACCGCTCAGGTCGGTGTTGTTGAAGTTGGAGTAGCTGCCATCGCGGAACCGGATATTCGTCGGCACCAGCGTTAGCCCCGATTCGCCGGGGTCACGAACACCATTGCCGTTCGCGTCGAAGAAGGTCGAGGTGTAGATATTCGCCTGCCACTGGTTGGTGGCAATCTGCGGGAAGTGGCCCGCTCCAGTCCCTCCGTCGAAGGCGACCGTTGCTCCGCCAGTGAGCCTGACGGGCGTCGAAAGGCCGTCCACCAGCATGTCGTTCCACTGGTCAAAAACAGTGACTCTCCAATCCCCGTCGGGAAGACCAGACAAGCTGAAGGATCCATCGCCGGCGCACTTCGTGAATGCGAAGTCCTCGCCGTCCGGATCTCCAAAGCTTACGTAGCAATTGGTGAAAGCGAAACTGGAGTTGTCGCCGCTGCTGAAGAGTCTCTCATCCGGCGTGCGGCTCATACGCTCGGTTGCGACCACGCCCGTGATGGTGTTTTGGCAGGGAATGGGTGATTGCGGTAAATTTGGATCAGTGCCGTTGCAGACAGCCGCCAGGCGGCCATTGATAATTTTGGGATTGGCAAAGCCAATGGACACGTGGTATCCCGCCGGTCCGTATTCCTGGAAGGAACTCGGCTCGCCGATGCGGAGGAACGAATCGTGTGCCTTCTGGCCGTCCAGAGTGTTGGTTTGGAGCCACTCTTCCCCTCTCGCAACCCGGTCGGCCCCAGGGGTAGCTACGACGCCGTACCTTCCCGGCATCAGGTTGGCCACAACGGCCTGACCCGCCAGCGGGGATGGAGTTATGCCATCAGCTTCATACTGCGGGCAGGTCACAATCGTGCCCGTGATGCCCGTTGGACTCGCAGAACCATATTGGTTGCCGTTCGAAGAATCCACACCAACCAGCGCAGTCTTCGAAATCGGGCAGGCATCCTTCCCGGAGAGTGGGTCTATTATACCCGCCAGGCTGTTGGACAAAGGCTGGTTGAACATATCGTAAGTCATCTGCCCGGTCGCATCGCCCGTGCCGCCTGCATCGTCGAAGAGCGTGATATTGAATTGCCCAAGGCCGGTCTCGTTGTTGGTGTTCACTGCGCCCGTTCCGCCGCCGCTATCTTGCTCGCCGTTGAGCGGGAAGTCGTCCTCGAATACAAACACGGAGAGTTTCGACGGGGGGAAGGGATTGGGTTGCACATACACGGTAACAGGCAGGAAGGTACCGGAAGCGGTGCACGTTACCGCCGGCGCCGCAGGCACGCAGGCAATCGGGGCGCCGCCCATACCGTGGCCGCAACTTGGAGTTGAATTGCTCAAACAACTGTTCGAGTTCTCGAACGAGTTGGCCGCATCACCGGGCAGGACCGAGATGTAGTAGCGCTTGGTCGGATCCAGATGGACATTGGTCGGATTAAGGGACGCCTGTCGTGACGCAGTGTTCCTGCAAATACCGTTGCCGACATCGCATACAGCGCTCGCCCCGAGGAGTTTCTGGCCCGATTCACAGGACAGGTCACCCGTGCAACCCGAGGCTACGACCGGCATGTAGCTCGTGTGGAAATTCGTCCCAAAGGTTGGAACGAGCCCGGCGCCGAAGCTCGGGCAGCCCGCCGCTGGGGGGTTGTCTGTGCAGGCGGGGTTGATGTAGAAGGTGCGGTCTTCCTCAATGATCCAGCGAAAATCACCCGTACCGAAGTCACCACCGGTGATCGGGAGCTTTGTGGAGCCGTCGACAAGCTTCACGATGGGACCGGTCGCCGCCGGGAAGGTCAGGGTCACGGTCGCCGCAGTGGCGCTTGCGGTTCCTTGCGAGTTCTGCGCAGTAAAGGTAAACGCGTAGGTACCCGCGCCGGGGACAGTCGCGTTGAACCCGCCGTTCGGATCGACAGAAATACTAAATTTAGCGGTCACACTGGCCGCGTTGACCGTAAGCGGATAGCCAGCCGCGTCTTTGCAGCCCGCGAGGATGCCCGGGGGTTTGATGCTGAGGGTGGTTGCCACCGTCGACGAGAAAGCGGAGTTGGGGCAGGTAATACCGCTGGCTGCCTCGATCGGCGCCGCGCCCAGGGTCACTTGGGCGCAGGCCGGTGCTGGCGCAGCGGTCACACCATTACCGCAGTACGTAAAGGTAGTTCCCGCGACACCTCCCGTGTATACAAACGTCCCATCCGGGTTGAGGGTCAGTCCGGCCGGTGCGGTACCCACTACCTGGACACCGTACACATTGATGTCGTTGGCTATCACACCTTTGCCCGGATCCGACACGGTGAGCGTCTGACCCGCAATCACCGAGTTGTAGGTATCCGGGTTGGCTTTTACAGCCGCAAAAGCCGCGGTGGCGGCGCCCGGAAGTCCAGCGCCGTTTATGCCAAGGTAAGCCAACATCCCTTCGTCGCGCCCGGTTGCGTTGCCCGACAAGCTCAACTGACGGTCGAACACGGGAAGGGCGGTCCCGCCGGCGGCGGGCACATCAATCATCACGTCATAAGTCTTGCCTGCGGCCATGAATACTTCGCTCTGCACGCGGGAAACACCAGGGAGGGGGTTGCCATCTTCAGCAACCAGGCTGAAACCTGGGACCTGTGCTGCAGTTACGCCGGTCGGAACGACAGCGGGCGTGGTTAGCGATCCGACGATCGAAGGCACGTGCATGCGCAACCCGGCATTGACCAGGCGCACCAGGACGCTTCCGGTGACCGGGGCAGCGGTCGTGCCTGGCACGGCGGGGAACAGCGAGGCCGAGGCACTTGTCGCACTCGACTTATTGTTGAACGCGACGCCATTAAAGAGGTAGTACAGTGGCGAGTAGTTCACCGCCGGCGGATAACAAGTGTCAACCACCCCGACCCCGGAACTCGGATTGCCGCATTGGCCCGGCTGGCCGGACCACACCTTGGTCTCGCTAAAACCCGCGGTGTTGACCGCGGTCTGTACCGCGTTGTTTTGGACTGGGTCGATTTCACTAAGCAGCAGCGGAATTTCTGCGTTGTAACTCACCGCGCCAGCCGCTCCGGCTGTTCCGTACGCCGTGCCTAGGGTTGTCCCCGCCGGCGCGGTGGTGACCACCAGCATTCCATACAGGCCCATGGGCCCCTGAATCGACGGGTGGGTGCCGGACTCAATCAGGTACGTGCCCGGCCGAAGGTTTGTCCAAGCAGGCAGCAGCGTCGTCGTTCCCGCCGCTACTTCTGTGGAGAACGACTGCACGCGTGGTCCCTGCGCCGGCGATGTACCCGATCCGGAACCCGGGCCGGGCGCGATGGGCCACGTTATGGCCGTCTGGGCCTGAGAGTGGTCCGGACTTGCCGTGCATGTCGAACCGCTGCTGGCCGTGCCGCCGCAGGTCGCGCCGACAGCTCCCAGACCGCCGCCCAACTGACCCACGATCGTTAGCGACGTCGGGACAGTATTCGTCCCTGCCGCAAACGACAGATTATTCGTGAGGTTGATCGTCAGGCCACCTGCCGACGTGGGAATTGTGATGACCACGGGCGACCAGCCGATAGCCGCCGGATTCAATTTGGCGCAGGTCGCGGTCGAGAGAGCCACTTGGGTGGCGTCGCAACTATAGCCCCACATCGGCACCACCGTGCCATCGGGCATAGTCGCGGTGGTCGGCGCAGCAGTCAGATTGACCTGCTGCTGGCCGAACGCGACAGCCGCCGAGAAGGGAAGAATCATCGCTACTCGCAACGCGGCCTTTAAGATAGCTTTGAAATCGATCATTCGCATTTTCTCATTCCTCATGGTCAATTGGACTCGTCGATCACAAATTCCCGGGAATCAACCAGCATCATCATGAGCATGCCGCCGGGAAAAATATTGTTGGTGGTGATTTCGCGCTCGTTGTGGGAGTGCCACATAAACGCAAAGCCGGCCTCGGTGGTCGGGGGGTTCGCGATCGTACCCGACGGGGGAGTGGTACCGGTAGGACCGGTGGCGCGGACCGTCGCGTTCGGACCAAGATATGGACTGCCACCGTACCAAGCCCCATTGGTGAAGAGGTTCGGATCGGGCAGAGTGGCCGGGCCGCCGCCCGCAACATCGCCGAACGGAGCAACCTGGAGCGGCTTGTTGTGGTCCTGGCACCACTCGTAATAGTTGAGGTCCGTTGTTTTCGAGTGATAGCCGTTGAGAAGTCCATCACAGGAGGGGTTGGCAAGTGGGTCAGCGGATGTGGGATTGTGACCGTACGCATCCCAGTTCAGACCCTTGGCAGTCCAGTAGAAGATTCCATCGAAAGCCTGACCCGGGGTGGTGGTGGTCGTGAAGAACAGAGGTCCCGCCAGGCTGTTCGAATCCGTCGCGCTGAGAATCAAGTTCCCGTCGCGCCCCAGGATGCGCACATGGTTGCCGTGCTCGTGGAACGGATGTTGCCACCGGCCCTGGCCGATAACGCGTATCAGCACTTGCTCGCCTGGATGCATGTGAGGATTGCCGTTGTAGGGCTGGTGCGGATACTGGGTCGCGTAGTTTGGGTCCATGTCATCCGGCATGGAGCGTCCGTTAATCATAAAGTACGAGGGATGGTAAGGCTCGGTCGGGACCTGGAGACTGCATCCCGCAACCGCAGCCGCGCAGGCTAGAACCCTTGCGGGATCCGAGACCTGCGCCAATGCCTGACTGTGAATTCTGGAATCCATCTCAGAGAACTGGAACAAGTATTCCCGGTCGTAGCAAGTCTTGGCGTGGTCGTAGGCAGCAGGCGCCAGCCGGAAATCAGCTTCCGGAGAGTTGCCCGGAGCAACGTAGTGTGCAGGAACTGAACCTACTGCCGTACAGCCTGTCGGGGTGGTGTTCGGCAGCACAATGATTGCGCCGTAGAGGCCCATCTCGACCTGCAGATCGCCCTGCGTTCCGCTGTAGTAGGCACGCGTCCCTGGCGAAGTGGCCGTCAACGTATAGACGACTGGGCTGGTGGCGGTCGCTTCCTGCGTCAAGAGCCCGGCAACACCGCCCGTCGCGCTAATCAGTTGCAGACCGGGGAAAAGAATGGATGTATTCCCCGCGGCCGCCGGCAGTCCATTTGTGAGCGTCACAGTGAACTGCTGGTTCTCAGTGACGATCAGTGTGGGCCCCGGAACCTGCATGCCTGGGCAGGCGGCACCCGTCATGAGCGACGCGGATGGTGCAAACGTGTGCCCAGTACTAACGGTGCATCCATACCCCCACGAGTAGATCGTCTGACCATCGGGCTGGGTTAGGAAAGCGGGTTGCGCGGTCAAGGCGAAGTTCCCGTCTTTGATGCCAGGAGCCGCCGCATGCGCAGTGGCCGCGAGCAGTAAAACCACCGCCACCATCGGCACCAGAAGCAATTGTGTTTTCGAGATCGCTTTTTTCATTTTCATCGCCCTCATTGCTGCGCTCCTAATTGATATGAATCTCGGTCATCAGCCCGCCGAAGTTCTCGGCATCATTCGACAGGTGGTCAAGATTGGGGGTATAGAGGTAGTAAATGCCTGTTGGCACGCCAGTGCTGTCAAGAATCACGTCGAGTGACTCGCCGCCCGCCAGCGTAATCGAGTTGGTGCTGTAGTAGAGGTTGTTTCCCGCCTGATCCCGCAGCAACTTGGCGTTGTAGCCGACGACCTTCATGGGAATTCCCAGTGAAGCCAGCGTCTGATATTCCGTGACGTCCAGATCGGAAATGCGCAGGAGCGCCTTTTGGCCGGACGTCATGTTGATGATCGAAGGCAGAGGCTGCGAGAAGTGCGTCTTGCCATCCGTCGACATCGTCTGCAAGGGACCGGGCGTGACCGTATCGGGGTAGCTCCGCCCGTTCAGCAGAAAGTACTTGTCCTTCATGTCCGTAAACTCTTCCGGGTTGAAGGTCATGCCGACAAAATGGAAGTTGGGGTCGAAGCCGTGAATCTGGATGGGATACTCGACATCGTAGTAGGTCGAGCCGTCACCGTCGTTATAGGCATACCCGCCCTTCCCGCCCTGCGCGATTGTTGCTGCCCCAGTCGCACCAGTTTTGACGAGCGGCAGGGGGTTGCTGCACAGAATGTCGATGTTGGAATTGCAAGCGGTGCGCAGGTCGTTCTGCTGTGCCTGGAGCGCTGTATAGAGATCGCCAGTGACCCGATTCTGCCGTGGGCGCACATACATTTGCCCGACCATGCCCATCTGCAAGTGCTCTGGGGGAGTAATGTGGCAGTGCCAGAAGTAAGTGCCCGCATCGGGTGCGAGGTAGTAATAGGTGAAGCTGGCGCCGATGTTGATGGCGACCGACGCGTCAGGCACGCCGTCGTAGAACGAAGAAGCGTTGGGATAGCCGTGGAAGTGAACGGTGTGCTGCTCGAACAGGTCCGGCCGCATGATCATGCCAACGTTGGTTAGGGTGAGGAAGTATTCGTCATCCTCATCGATCGCCATCAGCGGGGCCGGGATGTTGCCGTTCATCACACCGACGTCCAGGATTGGGCGGGGATCCACGTGTCCGTCGAGACACGGCGCGGTGCAAGTGCTGGTCGCGATGGCATCCAGGTCGGGAGTTAGCCCGACGGCGCCGTTATACGAAAACGTCGTGAGAGTCGGGTCGGTCGTCGCAGGATCACCAGGCTGCAGAGGCGGCGCTACGGTATTGAAGACGCTGGGGGGCTCTGTACCCGGCAGGCCGTTAGCGATGTCCGCGAGCCCGGACAGCGGTCCGAAGGAGAACATGTACGTCTGCGTTCCGTCGCCCATCGTCGAGTAACCGTCGCCGCCCGAAATCTGCTGGCACTTGATGGCGCCGTTCACGTGCGCAGTCGGAGCCATAAACCCGCTGCTGTTGAGCGCAAGAGTCGTCGGGCCGGTGTAGGCAGGTTCACTATTATTAATGCCCGTATTTTTAGGGTCCGGGTGGGTGATGGTACTAGTCGGACATTGCACCCTGAACGACTGGGCATTCGCGGATACGGTGATCAAACAGACCGAAAGGATTAGCAACCAAATCTGGTAAGTCTTGTTCATAGTGTCCTCGCGTGGTTACGCGTAATTCGCTCCCAGCCGAAAGCTAGCTGGCCAGTGATTGGGAGATTAGAGGTAGGGGGAATTTAAATACTTGCTGACGAACAACGAACAGATTAAGTTTGCAAGTAATTAACAGCGGTTACAAGCGGCAGATTGTATTCGGTCTTGTAAGATTTAATTACATCACGCGCGTTCGCGTCGCACTCTCTCAAATTTCTTTACGACCCTATTTCCGGCTATATCCCATAAATTTGTAGCCGACTCCCGTGACGGTGATAATGAGCTCCGGTCGCTTCGGGTCTTCCTCTAGCTTTTGGCGAAGGCTTGCAACATGAGTATCAACGGTGCGCGTAAGACTATCGGCGTCATAACCCCAAACTGACTGCAACAACTCTTTTCGGGGAACCGTACTTCCTGCTCGTTCTATGAAATAGCGGAGAAGCTGAAACTCGCGACCCGTAAGATAAACGGGTTTTCCATCTCGAGTCACACTCGCTCGCCTGATGTCCAAATGGATGGAACCAAATTCGGCAACACCCTGCCCGGTTTGAATGGGCACGCGTCGCAACAGAACTTCGATACGAGCGATCAGCTCCGCGGATTCGAACGGTTTCGTCACGTAATCGTCAGCACCCAACTTGAGCCCAAGCACCTTGTCAATCGTTTGATTGCGGGCAGTGAGGATCAAAATGGGAGTCGCCATTCCTGTCTGTCGAATGTCGCGGCACACATCGAGTCCGCTCCGCGAGGGCAACATAAGATCGAGAATGACTAAGTCGAAAGGGAGGTTGGTCACTTTATCAAACGCGTCGAGTCCGTCCACGGCTGTTTCAACGACGTAGCCCTCCCCGCGAAGCCGGTCGCTCAGCGTGGTCCTTAGGGCTGCTTCATCTTCGACCAAAAGAATGCTCTCATTCATTTTTCATTGTCCTGGTGCTCTCGGAATTCGCGGCTGCGAGTTGCGTTCCTGGTCCTCCGCCGTGCCTAAATGTAATGTAAATGTGCTGCCAACACCAGGTTCGCTGACAACTGAAATTCTTCCTCTTAGGCCTTCTGCAATGCGCTTTGCTAATGCCAGGCCTAGTCCAGTCCCATTGATCTGGGCGGCGATAACTTTAGGACTCCGATAGAACGGCTCGAAAATGTGCGGCAACTCTGGACTGCTGATACCCTCTCCGTGATCCTGAACGCTGATCCTGACCTCCCTGGTATGTTTTTCCGTCTCGCCGCATGTGGCGGACAGGCGGATCCAATGGTCCTCCCCTCCGTACTTAGCTGCGTTGGTGATTAGATTCTGCAAACAAGTGCACACTGCCGACAAGTCGCCCAGAACGCACGGAAGCTCGGGTGCAATGTGCTCTTCGAGGGTGCAGCCCGCTGCTTCGACCAACCCTGTCGCATTTTTCCGAACAGTTTGCAGGATTTCTGGGACAGTAAGTGGGCACAACACATACTGTGTCTGGCTATTGCGCGTGGAAGCAAAAAGCAAAATGTGATCTACGAGGTCGGTCAGTCGACGAGCCTGTCCAGTTATTAGGGAACCGTAGGACTTCAGATTCTTCTCTCCTTCAACGAATCCGTCTTTGATGTTTTCGGCGGCTGAAAAAATGGCAGCCAGGGGCGTGCGCAGCTCGTGTGAAACCGATGCCACGAACTCCATTTGTACTTTGGCGAAGTTTTGTGCCCGCTGGCTGGCAAAAACAATCAGCCCCATGTTCGCTGCCAGCAGCACCAGCACGAAACCGCTGATGATGAGGTCGCGATGCCAGACGCTCCTGGCTATCGCTCCCACCGGACCCATCCGATGCTGCAGGATCAATACCCATGGCTCATCATGCGAAGTGTGCTGTATTACCGGAAACCAGACTGGCGCCGAAAAGTTGCGCGATTCTTGGCCCTGCAAAGCCCGGCTATGCTTGACCGTTTGCCAAAGCTCCTCGTTCATATTGTTAGGCGACGCGTCAAAGATGTTCATAATTAAGTCGAAGTTACCAACATCTTCGACTCTTAGTGCTGGATCGGAGGAGTAGATGAATCTCGGTTTATCGCCAAGAGCAACAACTGCCAGCTTATATTCCAACCCGGCTGGACCTCCAAAATGTCGACTCGCAAGCTCCGGAAGGATCCTGTTCTGAATTTCGCCGAGATTGACAACAACCACAAGCCAATCAACGGCTTCCCGGTTAACAGGCGTCTGGGAATTAAACGGATTGACGTGGTGAACCACAGGATGAACCAGGGCTTGGGTTTTCTCATCAAACTGCCAGCCAGCCAATGCATTGCTTCGGAACCCGAAAGAGGGCATCAAATTATTACCGGCTGGGTGCTCTTTTCCGGACGAATTGCGAAATTCCCAAGCGCTCAGACTCAAACGAAGGTTCCATGACTTGGTCTGCAGCCGAGTCAGCAAGCCTTCTAGTTCAGGTGGCACGCTGACAGGGTCAAGGCTCTTAGCGTTTGGATTGAGGCGCAGCAATTCAGGCTTTTCGCGCTCACTGGTTTCCCAATTGTAAATGTCCCGAACTAAGTTCGGATTTGCCTCGTCCCGATTCCATTCGGCATATCGCTGAAGATAGTCGGTCCAATCGTCGTGTGCGCCCGAATCCGGACCCACCTGTATGGCAATGCAGATGGCCGACAATTCGTCGTAGAAATCGCGATGCCACCTATTCATCAATGACCGCAAGTTGCTCCCAATTTGGGCCTCCATGGCGGTGCTCAACTGCGTGGCCCATTGGTATTGCAAGATTGCCACAATCACCAGCAGCGTCGCCATACCGAGCAAGGCACCCAAGAGAAAGAGGGACGACATTCGGACGCCCCTTGTTTCCATGGTCTTATTCTTAACGCCGGGGAAAGCTCGCATCAGCAACCTCATAATTACGCGGCTCACCAGTTGAAGGTGTGTCGTGCAGCGACATCGATCGTCACGGTACGCACTCCAGGTAAAAGACCCTGAGCGAGCACCATACCTGATCACGAGGTCCGCATAGCTCCCAAAATCATGACATATCTGAAGAGGCATTGATAAGCCGCGTGTCCAATATGCCCAATGTGGTGTAGGAGTTGACCTGCCCCCTGCGACCTGGACTGACCCTTGAATTGCGACAGTCCGGATGGGCGCATTTTGCCGCGAAAGGAACTGCAAAGTGAAACGGAAGCGATACCCACGCAAGTGTGGAATCAGTGAGGGTCACAATTCCGACTCCCCCCGGCTCCACCATTTTCACTAGGCGTGTGCGACGGGAGTTGTTCGACCTCAACCTGGTAACGCTCAGCCTCTTCCGGCTTGCCCCAGGCCTGGTAGAGGATTACGAGGCGTCGCGCAGCCTCCTGAGTGAGTGGGCTCCGATTGCTCTGAACCGTTTTCAAAGTAGCGTAACTTTCCGAGAGGAGAGGTTCCGCCCGGCGAACTTTTTTTCGCAGTCAGGCATTCTGGTGAGGGCCGAATTGCATAGGGGATTTCAATAGCGATAGGAAATTGGATTTCGTCAGGCTCAATCGCCGAACCTGGTCGCGGCACGAGCTTTCGCTTTCAGCGCTTCTTCTTCCCGATTCTTAGGTGGCGCGTTCGTTTCGAGGGAATGAATGAGGCGACCCGAAACCTCGGCTATTTCATCGACAGCGGCCAGGAACGCGGCCTCATTTGTCTTGGACGGTTTGGTAAAGCCGCTGATTTTTCTCACGAACTGAAGAGAAGCATTCTGAATCTCTTCGGCGGTGACGGGCGGATCAAAGTTGAAAAGCGTTTTGATGTTCCTGCACATTCCTAGGACCTCAACGAGACTTGACTGACAGAATCGTTTGTGCGGCTTCGTTGGCGGCTTATACCAGGTTCTCCTGCCGCTCCTCGCGCGCAGTCGGGATTATGTACTGCGGGCCGACTTCGTCTTGTGAGGAGAAGCGATGCGCTGGCGGGCGTAGCCGCACCAGGGGCTTAACGGGTCAAGCGTGATATACGTTTGCCAGTGCCGTTGCGCCTCCGCGTATGCCCCCAGCTTCTCGCACACGAAAGCCAAATTGTAGTGTGCATCGGGATAGTCCGGTTCAAGTCGGACGGCCTGGCGGAGATGCTCACGTGCGGCTTCCGGCCGTCCGGTTTCTTCCAGCACGCTTCCCAGATTGAAATGGGCCAAGGCGTTTTCGGGATCGACTTCGAGAGCACGGCGGAAGTATTCGGCGGCCTTTTTGAGATTGCCATCCTCATAGCAGAGTGTTCCGCAATTGATGAGCGCCTCGGGCTTTCGGGGATCGACACACAGAGCGCGATCGTACGCATCGATTGCTTCGGCCCTTGTTTTTCCATCAGCTTCATACTCGAGTGCTGTGGCCAGCCACTCGTCGGCATTGCGCCCGGGCCTGGCGATCACACGCACTCTTTCGTCAAGCTCGCGAGTCTCGAAATTCAATGCAAACTGGCCAGAGAGTGGCTCGAGGCGCGCCCCGCCGCGTTCCACAAGGATGTCTTTTCCATCGGAAAGGACGCGCAGCTCCGCCAAGGGCGCTTGCGTGTGGGAAAGTTTTTCGCGAAGCGCGGCAAGGGCACGGCGCAGGCGGTTAGCGGGCACTCCTTGTTCGACCAGTTGCTTGACGGTGCGGAGGCCAATCAGGTCGCGAAAATCGTAGAAGCGGTTTCCTTCCTCTTTTCGAGGAGAGACGAGTCGTAAGCGATCCCAATAATCCAGCTGCTTCGCGGTCAGACCCAGAATGCGCTGGACATGCTCTGTGCTAAATGTGTCCGTCGCGCCCATGTGGAGATTAACCGGTGGCCTTCTTTCCTGCCCTCTTCGGCACAGAGGAGATCGGTTGCACGGCTCGAGCGGGTGGTTTCTTGCCTAGGGGTGCTGGCGCTTCGGACGCCGCGGTAGCAGCGGTACGCGCAGCCGGCGCTTGCTTTTCCGCGAGACTCTTCTTGAGTGCTTCCATCAAATCAATTACCGGAGCCATATGCGGCTGCGCCACTTCGGTAACTTCCTGGCCTTTGAGCTTGGCAGCGATCATCGTCTGCACGTTCTCTTGGTATTCGTCGCGATACTTCTGCGGCTCGAAAGGAGCTGCAAGGCTTTCAATGAGCTGTTGCGCGAGCTTCTTTTCCTGATCTTTCACTTCGATCTTGTCGGTCGGAACGGACTCAGCCGCGCGTATCTCGTTGGAATAGAACATCGTGTGCAGCGTCATGCCCCTGGTCCCAGGCCGGACAATCACGATGTGTTCACGCTGATGCATCGTGAGCTTGGCAATGGCTCCGTAACCGGATTCTTCCATAGCTTTCATGAGCAGCTGATAAGCCTTGACTCCGGCGTCTTCAGGCGAGACGTAATAGGAGGAGTCGAAGTAAAGAGGATCCATCTCACTCAGTTTCACGAACTCCAGGATTTCCATCACGCGCGCCGAGGAAGGCTCGATCTTGTCGAGTTCCTCTTCGCTGAACAGCACGTACTGATCTTTTTCGTATTCGTAGCCCTTCACAATTTCCGACCGTTCTACGTTGCGATTGCAAACGGGACAAAACAAGGGCTGCTTGAGGCGCGAATGGCACTCTTTGTGGAGCTGGTTGAAGCTGATTCGTTCGCCGCGAGCCGCCGTAGTCATGCGGACGGGCATCGAAATCAGGCCAAATGTGAGGTGGCCTTTCCAAACGGTCGAAGCCATAGGGGCACTCCTTCGACAACAGCCTTGTAGCCGTATACGATCTTTTTAAGGTTAGCCGTCCCCCAGGCAAGAAGCAAGCTGCATCCGTGCCCGCTAATGCCCATTTTGCAAAGTAGGTCAGGGTCCAGTACCAAGGCAACCCTCTGACCCGCAGGACCTCCTGGGATAGAATCCGTCCATGGCCAAGCTTGGAGAATACCAGCGAAAACGCCGCTTCGACCGGACGCCAGAGCCGTCCGGCGAGCCCGAACCCGTCGGAGGCAAGGTTCAGGACCAGCCCTCTCCGGCCGCCAAACGCACACGCCTGCCGAAGCCGAAACTGCCACAGTTAGAAGTCCGTCCCGGAGCTGAACATGGCGACACGTTCGTGGTTCAAAAGCATCGGGCAACGCGGTTGCACTACGATTTGCGGCTGGCGATCGATGGGACGCTGAAGTCGTGGGCCGTACCCAAGGGACCTTCCCAGAGCCACGCCGACAAACGGCTAGCGGTGCAAACGGAAGATCATCCGCTGGACTACGCCAATTTCGAAGGGAAAATTCCTGAAGGCAATTATGGCGCGGGAACCGTAATGGTATGGGATCGCGGGACTTTTCATCTGGAGGGCAACCTCAACGCGCTGAAGCAATTGGAGAAGGGAGAAATCAAGTTCAGCTTGAACGGGAAAAAGCTAAAAGGCAGCTTTGTTTTGGTGAAACTGAAACAGAGTGAAAAAGGCAACGAGTGGTTGATGATCAAGCACAAGGATGCCGCCGAAGATTCCTCCTGGGCCATCGACGAACACGACGGTTCCGCCCTTACGGGCCGCACCATAGAAGAGATTAAGGAAGAGCTGCCGCCCAAACAGAGGCCAACCTTAATTCAGGCTTCCGAGTTGCAAGGCGCGCGCAAGAGCGCAATGCCGTCTCGCTTGGAGCCCATGCTGGCGACGCTCGCCGACCACCCCTTTTCCGATCCCAACTGGCTCTTTGAGATTAAGTGGGACGGCGTGCGCGCGCTGGCTCGAATCGAAAATGGCGCACTGGCACTACGTTCCCGTAACAGCATTGACATCACCAAACGCTATCCCGAACTGGCCTCTCTTCCCGATGCACTGGCTGCACGCCAGGCAATTCTTGACGGGGAGATCGTCGCTCTGGATTCCCAAGGTCACAGCAGCTTCGAACGCTTGCAGGAACGCATGCACGTGCGCGCGCCCAGCGAGAGCCTGGTCACGCAAATACGCGTCGTTTACTTCGTCTTCGATCTTCTCTACTGCGACGGCTACGACCTTCAGGAAGCCCCGCTCCTCGAGCGCAAGCAGCTCCTCGAACGCTTGCTTTATACCTCGGATCGATTTCGCTATGCCGATCATCAGTTGGAACACGGAAAAGAACTGTTCGCGCTGGCGGAACAAAATGGTTTAGAAGGGATCGTCGCCAAGCGTACCGACAGCCCGTACGTTTCTGACCGAAGTCCGTATTGGGTGAAGCTGAAGAGCACCAAAACCGTAGACGCCGTCGTCGGTGGCTGGACTGAATCTCGCACTCCGGCTCTTCCCTTTGGCTCACTGCTGTTGGGTTTGTATCAAGGCAAAAACCTTCGATTCATTGGGCACGTTGGCAGCGGATTTGACGCGAAGAAGCTGAAAGAATTAAGCACCACGTTGAAAGGACTGGCGGCTCCCGCTTGTCCGTTCGATGCCGTTCCTGAAACCAACGAAAAGCCATCTTGGGTCACTCCAGCTCTGGTCGCGCGCGTCCAATTCAGCGGATGGACACAGGAGCACTCCTTGCGCCACCCCGTTTTCCTCGCGCTCCGCGCGGATGCACGCCCAGCGGACTGCCAATGGGAAAGCGAGGTTGCTTCTGCCACGCCTGCCACCGCCCCCATGATAGTTCGCGCGCCCGAAGTCGTCGGCCGGGTCCTCAATACAAAAGCCCAGATCGAAGACGAGTTGTTCAAGGGTCGTTCAGAAACCGTCACCATCGAACTGGACGGCAAACGGCTGCGCTTCAGCAATCTGAACAAAATCTACTTTCCTGAGCCCGGCCACACGAAACGGAATCTGCTGGCCTATTACTACCGCATGGCGGATTTCATCTTGCCTTTTCTACGCGATCGGGCTTTGGTTCTGCGACGCTATCCCGACGGAATCAAGGGACAGGCTTTTTTTCAAAAGGACGTGCGCGAAGGCTTGCCGGATTGGTTCAAGACGGTTCAGGTGGATTCCGAACATCGCGGCGAGGTTATTCAATACGCGACGGCCAACGACCGCGCTTCTCTGCTTTTTCTGACCGGCCTGGGTTGCATCGATCACAACCCGTGGTCCAATCGCTATGACGATGTCGATCATCCCGACTACTTCTTTTTTGACTTGGATCCCTCGGATGGTACGGAATTTTCTGTGGTCGTGGCCATCGCTCGAGCCCTTCATGAAAAGTTGGAAGAATTGCGGTTGGCAACCTTCCTGAAAACTTCAGGTGCGACCGGAATCCACATTTATATCCCCGTCGAACCCGTCTACACGTACGAGCAGGTGCGTACCTTCGGCGAGATTATCGCGCGAACGGTGACTGCCGAGCACCCCAATCTGGTCACCAGCGAACGCATCGTTGCGAAGAGGCCCGTGGGCCGCGTGTTGATTGACGTTCAGCAAAATGCCCATGGCCGGCCACTGGCTGCCGCGTATTCCGTGCGCGCTTTCCCCCAAGCGCCGGTTTCCGCTCCCCTGTTACCCCGCGAATTACGCCCCAGCTTGCGCCCGGAGACGTTGAACCTAAAGACGGTCTTTGCGCGCCTGAAGGAGAAGGGCGATCTCTGGGCCGATTTCTGGAAGCGCCGTCAGAGGCTGGAACAAGCCATCCAACTTCTCAGCGATCGTATGCCCCCGAGATCAAAGAAAGAGCTTTGATGGCAACGCTCATTGCGCCTTTGCCCCATTTTGCCCTGGACGGCAGTATACATTTAATTGTATATTCCACGGCGTGCGAAGTGCCGCTGACAAAGCAACACGGGTAATGCGGGAAAATGTGCTTGATGACCTGGGCTTTTCGCCGGAGCAAGCAACCGCCCTGAAGTTTAAGGCCGACTTGTATCAAGCAATTCTGAAGTACGCACAGAAGTATTCGCAAAAGGATCTGCAAGTGATCCTCGGAGAACCACAGCCGCGCGTGAGCGAACTGCTCAACGGGAAGATCGCTAACAAGACCGTCGACAAGCTGCTTTATTACGCCGGGCGATTGGGCATCGAAGCCAAGGCCAAGTTCGCTCAGACTCGCAAAGAAGTAGTTGAGAGAGAACTTGCGCTGGCCGACATCAAAGCGTAGCTGTTAAATGCCAGGGCACGGAGGTGCACCATTCCTCGCGCAGGCCAGCTTCGAGTTGGGACTTCTGGATACTCTTATAAACAGTGGAAAGGGAGTTTTTACCCCCAGAAGCTTCCAGATCGCGAAATGCTCGGTTTCTACGCCAAGCAGTTCCCCACGGTCGAAATCAATCACAGCTTCTATCGCATGCCGACCGAGAACGTGCTCCTAGAGTGGGCCAAAACTGTTCCAGAAGGCTTTCGCTTCGCCTTGAAAGCCAACCAGCAAATCACTCACATACAAAGGCTCCGCAATTGTGGGAGCACTCTGAAACGCTTCTTAGAAGTCGCCAGTGTTCTAAACGACGGCGACCACCTCGGCCCAATCCTCGTGCAACTCCCGCCCACGTTTAAGTTCGATCGCCCGCTGCTGGAAGACTTTCTTGCCCTTCGCCCGGAAGCTTTCTCTTTCGCCTTTGAAGTACGTCACCCGTCCTGGTACACCGACGAAACGTACGCCGTTCTTCGCCAGCACAAGACAGCACTTTGCCTGTCCGAGACCGACAAACAAACGCCCCCAGAGGTGCTCACCACCGGCTTTACCTACGCCCGCCTGCGCCTCGAAGACTACACTCCGACGCAAATTACGGCCTGGAAGAAACGCTTCGACGCCTGGATTGGCCAAGGTGTGGATGTGTACGCCTATTTCAAGCACGAAGACGCTGGCAAGGCGCCAGCCTACGCCCGCCAGCTCGTCGGAAAAGCAAACTGACGGTTCATCCCCGCCTGCAGTATTCCTTCTTGTCCCCAGGGGCTTTTCGCGTCCACGGAAATGCCGCAGTTTATGGGCCGCTTCGGAGCTAGTCGCGCTCGCGGAACGACCTGGCAGCTCCGGGGGCACCGGCTCCAGAATCGGAGTCCGCGGCGTCCCAGGCTTTGCGGTCGATGGGTTGGATGGCTTCCAGTTTTTTCTGCGATAGTGTCTTATTCAGGGCGGGAAGTTCTTTGCTAAGGAAGGCGTCAAATTCGCCGGCCACGTCATCAAGTTCCTTCTTCAGTGAATCGATTCGCCCAATCTGATAATCACCTGGCTGGCCCTCGTAGTTCAAAATGGCTCCGTAGAGTGCCGTGGTTTTTTCGCGGATGCGCTCCTCACCAGTGATCGCTCCGCCTTCCGTCGTGGCCACGATCTTCTTTCGCATGGACTCCACTTGGCCCGCAAGGTCTTCTAAGCGCTTGCCGAAGACCGCATCTCCTTTCAACTTTGTGCCCCGCTCCATCAGCGCGTTGTGTACACCGTTGATGCGATCTACCTCGAAGCTCATCTCCCCCAGCAGGCGGTGCAGGCGCATCGCTCCGTCGAACTCCATCTTGCGATCTTCCATTTTGAATTTTGCTCGTGGATCGAGCTCGACGACCAACTGCGTCGTGTAAGTCTCTTTGCCGCCCGTCATTTTCACCGTGTAAGTGCCCGGCATAACACGGGGACCCTGAGCGGCTTCAAACGCAGCCGTAGCCGCGGGTGGAACGTGCGGCGCCTTTAGCCGCATTGGCCATTCCACCCGGCTGATGCCGCGTCGGCTGTTCGGAGGAAGCGTATCCACGAGCTTCCCCTGTGAATCAAAAATCTCGAGTTTCATTTTTCCAAAAATATGGCGCTTGCTCTGGTAATAGGTAATCAGAGCCGCATCGGGAGGATTAGGTCCAGTGAATACGGCGCTTCCTTCCGCCCAGCCGCCATTCGCCGGGAGCCGCTGCTGCGCAGGCTTGGCCTGCAGGAACACGGCCTCTTGCGCCATGATTTCGGGAGTCAGCTTACGCAGCGGCGTGATGTCGTCCACAATCCAGATGCCGCGGCCATGCGTGGCAATCACCAGATCCGATTCGCGCGGGTGTACTACGATGTCTCTCACAGCCACCATCGGAAACTCGTGGCCTTTGTATCGTGCCCACTGTTTACCGCCATCCGGCGAAATCCAAAGGCCGAATTCAGTGCCCAGGAAGAGCAGGTCGCGCCTGACTGTGTCTTCCTTGACGACGTGCGCATAACCACGCACACCGCTGTCGGCAGCCACGATCGGTGTCCACGTTTTTCCATAGTCGGTAGTCTTGAAGACATGCGGATCCATGTCTCCAAAAGTGTGACGATCGAACGTGGCATAAGCCGTACCCGCGTCATACTGGCTGGCTTCCACCCACGATACCCACGAAGCTTTCGGCAGATTTGGGACATTGCCGACAACGTTGGTCCAGGTCTTCGCGCCATCGCGCGTCACTTGGAGATTTCCATCGTCGGTTCCAACCCAGATGGTTTGGCCATCACGCGGTGACTCGCTGATGGAGTAGATCGTTGTGTGCATCTCGGCATAAGAATTGTCGACGGTAACGCCGCCGGATTCTTCCTGCTTCTGTTTCTCCGGATCGTTCGTAGTGAGGTCCGGCGAGATGCGCTCCCACGATTGGCCGTGGTCCCGCGAGCGGAACAGGAATTGCGCACCGACGTAAATCGTGCCCTTCTCGTTCGGGCTCAAGTGGATCGGCGTATTCCAGTTGAAGCGCAGCTTCCCTTCCCCGTAATTGGGCTCCGGCTTGATCAACCGGCCCTCCAGGGTGGATCGATTCACGCGGCCGATCTCGCCGCCCTGCGATTCGGCGTAAACGTAGTTCGCATCGGCAGGATCCGGAAATACCCAGAAGCCATCCCCTCCAAAAAGATTTTCCCAGCGGCCGTTGGTAATTCCGCCTGGATACTGCGAGTCGCCCATCCACACACTGTTGTCCTGCAACCCGCCGAAAACGTGATAAGGATCGGCGTTGTCCACGCTGACGTGATAGAACTGCGAGACCGGAAGGTTATTGCCCTTCCACCAGGTGTTGCCGCCGTCGTAGGAATACCAAACCCCGCCGTCGTCAGTTGCGATGATGTGATCGGTATTGTCGGGATTCACCCAAACATCGTGGAAATCGCCGTGCGCGCCATTCCCGATTCCGCTGAAACTCTTCCCTCCGTCCTCGCTCATGATCAGGGTGAGGTCCGGCTTGTAGACTTTGTTCTCGTTTTTCGGATCGACGATTAGATTTGCAAAGTAAAACGGCCGCCAGACCATCCAATTACTGCGGTCCCGCTCTTCCCACGTCTTGCCCCCGTCGTCTGAACGGAAAAGAGCGCTACGCGTTGACTCGATCATGGCGTACACAACATTCGGCTTTGATGGAGCAATCGTTACAGCAACACGCCCCCAAGGTTTCGCAGGCAGCCCTTTGGCGCTCTTTTCGTCCAGTTCCTTCCAGGTCGTTCCGCCATCCGTGGTCTGGAAAAATCCGCTGCCGCTGGGCGCGGTCGCATTCTCGCCGCCGGAGCGGAAGGTCCAGCCCTTCCGGCGAAAGTCCCACATGCCTGCGAAGAGAACCTTCGAGTCCTGCACATTCATAGAAATCATCGAACAGCCGGTCGAGAGATTGGCGCCCTTGAGAATCTTGCTCCAGCTCTTGCCGCCGTCTGTGGTCTTGTAAACGCCCCGGTCTTCGCTGTCGCTCCACAATTTTCCCGGCACGCAGACGTAGACGGTGTCGCTGCTCTTCGGATCGACAATAATTTTCGCGATGCGCTCGGAACTTTCTAGGCCCATGTTGGTCCAACTGTCGCCACCGTCCGTCGATTTGTAGATGCCGTTGCCGATCGACACGCTGTTGCGTGTCCATGCTTCGCCCGTGCCAGCCCAGATGGTCTTCGGCACTTGCGGATCAATGGCCACCGCACCAATGGATTGCGCGGCCTCCTTGTCGAATACCGGCTTGAACGTGGTGCCGCCATTCGAAGATTTCCAGACCCCACCACTAGCCGCTCCAACGTAAACAGTAAGTCGGCCATCCTCTTTTACCGCTGCAATCGCTGCCACCCGCCCGCTCATTGCCGCGGACCCGATGTTCCGCGCACCGAGGCCCGAGATCGTGTCCGAGTCGAATTTCGCCTCCTGCGCCGGCGCGGGCCCGGCAAGAATCATCATTGCGAGAATCACCATGGTCACAACGGCAAAGCAGCGGATTGTCTTGCGCATATCGGCGGATCCCTCAGCAAATAAAGTAGAAGCAACAGCCCCTGGACGTAAGTTCCTTCATGAATATGCTCGCGTGGGACTGGCTTTCAGGCCCGTCCTCTGCTGAAACGATCACTTTTCCGCCGGCGGCGCCTTCATCTCCGGCTTAGAAACAGGCATCGAAAAATGCCCATCTTCCAGCGCCACGTTCTGCTCGATCTTTTGAACCGAAATCTGCGCGCGCGAAGCACTGCCCTTTTGCGCCTGTTCGACCGCGAACGGATAATAGACGCCGTTCACCTGCTCGTAGTCGCCGTAATACATCTCGTTCTCCTGCAACGCCCCGCGAATCGTTGTTTGAATTTCCAGTTTCAACTCCAAGAATGAGTCTCGATCGAGATAGTAATAGCGCACGTCTCCGTTTTTCATGCTCAGCTTGATTTTGAAGCAATCCGTTCCTTCCACCGAGTCGTGCCCCACCAGTTCGGCTTTGTGGCCCTTCTGTTTGTAATCCACAAGCGGCCCGTCGATATCGGCGTCCACCGCCAGGCTTTTCAAGTCGTCCTGCGAGAGCAACTCCGGATCTTTGCGCCCGCCAAACGGAGAAATCTGCCATCCCGTTTTGCCGTCGTAAGCCTGCACCTGTGCCAGGCCTTGGATGATGAATTCCTCTCGAACCTTGTCCGCGCGCTTGTTTTCCTGCCGAAAATCGGCGCGGAACGATCCTTGGCTGAATTTTGCCGTGGTACGCAGGCTGCGCACGGATTTCAACTTTTCCGCTCCGCCGTGCGCCTGAATATTCTTGGCGATGACCTCATCGACCGTCTGCGCACTGGCAGCAAAGGGAAGAAATGCCACTGCCGCCATTACCGAAAGGAAAAAACGGACAACTCCGGAGAACTCCGTACGCGGACTCAGCCGCAACTCTACATTCATGAACTCCCCCCAACCCTACGGTATGTGACAATACCCCTGACGGAAGGACCGAAACAGCCAACCATTATTAGTCCGACGAATTCAGCAGCACTTAGTTAGCAAACTTTCGCTCATCTGCCAAGAAATTTCGCTCCGCCACCGTCTAGAACTCCCCATGCAGCCGCAGCGTCGGCACCACCACCGGTCCCCGATCGCGGTTGTAGCCGGGGTTAGCAATGTACTGCACTCCTGGAGCGACATAGATTCCGCGCCAAACATGTGCCGTATAGTACGACTCTAGGATGTTCTCCCGCCCGTAATTCAGTCTGCCATCGCCAAGCAGGAAACCCTTCCCGCCGTCCGCAAGATACTGCTGGTGGTCTTTTTTGATCCCGTTCGATACAAAAGCCACGCCGGCGCGGTCTTGCTTACGATGCCATTTCGCGCCGTTCACTCCCACGCCCTCAGCGAAGGTTGAATCAACCTCGGTATAAGCGAATGACTCAGTTTTTCCGTCGTCCCATCCCCAACGCGCAAACGCAGTGACGCTCCCCGTGAGGTTCTGTTCCACGTTGATGCCCAAGCCATATTTGCGGGTGATGTGCCAGGGATGGTTCGTGATGTCCGGGGCCGCGACCAAACCTTTCTGAAACTGCGCGATGGCGTCGCGGTAGATGCCCATATTGGCGTAGTTGGTGTAGGCCAACAAGCGGACCACGCCGGCCTTGTTCGGCACCACCCCGTGACGTAGTTCGTATTCCCAATTTTCTGCATGAGCCTGCCAGGGCTTCCACACCAGATCAATTCCGTTCGCGACCTTCGGCATAAGCCCTTCGGCGAACCGAAAGCCCCAGTTACGATCCTCGTAGTCCACCAGGAAACCCACGGTATAGCCGCGCGTATCGGCGGCGTAGTCCCAAGCGCCGTTGTTATCCAACGTCCAGTTGTCGAATTGAAAGTGCGTGTCGGAGCCTACTGAGTTTTGGTCAATAAAATCCGGCATGCTGAACTTGCCGAAGCGAATCTCCAGGCGGCGCCGCGGCAACTCCTCGAACAGCGATAGAAAACTCCGCTGGTTTTCAATCTTATCCTTGCTCAACGCGAACACTTTGTGGATCATGCCGCGTCCGAGGTACGGCACCTTGGTCAACAGCGGATTACGCACGATGTCCAGATCGGTATTCCCGGCCAGGCCAAGCCCGGTGCTCAGCGCCGCGCCACCGGCTTCTTCGATGTCCACCAAAATCTCGGTCGAATTGTTGAGCCGCGCGCCGGTGTAAAGGGTTATCACACGAGACGTGGCTTTATCAAAGTGCGGGCTGAGGCTGTTTGGCCCGCTATAGGCAGCGTGAAAGTCGGGATGAGCCTGGAAGATGAAGTTCATCTGCCCAGAGAGCCAGTAGCGCGTGTCCTTGAAATGGGGGAGCATGGCTTGGGGATCGTTGGCGGACGGACTGGCCGGATCGTCCGCCTGCGCTGGAGGCGTTTGAGTCTGAGCTTGAATCTGCGGCGACTCTTGCGCTCGCAGCCGCGCCGCCGCGAAAGGGAAAACACCCAGCATCGCGCCGATCGCCAAAACGAATTGAAAGGTTAAACGCCGCATCTTGATATTCGCAATCTCTTCTGCCTAGAAGCCAGCTTCTCAGATCGAATCATTCGAGGTTAAATCACTGTCTATGAACGGGCGATGAACGACTCCGGCTCTTCCGTGCACTCGTGGCCGACAACCATAAACAAACTGCTGTCATTTTCCTTCTTGAGGCTTGCTACCGCGGGAAGACCGCCTTCCGCATCAACTGCCTGGCGCGAAGCATGGCCCCTTGAACCCGCCTACCCCTTTGTTCTACTGTTCATCTGGCCGTTGTCAAAGGCCTGAAACCTTGATACCATACCCCTATAGGGTAGACAAGCAAAATGTCGCACACTTCGCGCGAAAAATTGGACCTCGTCAATCGCACCAAGAAAGTCATCGGCCAGCTGGAAAGCGTCTTGCGGGCCCTCAACGAGCACGAGCCGTGCGCTGAAGCCCTCCAGCGCCTCTCCGCCGCTCGCGGCGCCATCAATAGCCTCATGGCCGAACTCATGGAAGACCACATCCGCAATCATATGCCTCGCAATTCCAAATCCTCGGAAGAAGCCGCCGACGATATCATCCAAATCGTCCGCACCTATCTGAAATGAAGAGGGTCGCCTTTCGAACGATTTTTCTATATCTTCTTTGAACCGAGTCCATCTATGGCCGGATTCGCAGAACGTCAAGGAGACACCGCGGTGCGAAGAATCTTCACGGCGCTGGTCTTTGCCGGATTCCTAAGCGCCCCGGCAGCGCGTGCGCAGGCCGGTCCTGTCGAGGGAGGCAACGAAGTGCAGGTGTGGACCGGCGGCGGCCACGGCACCAACGGCAGCCAGTCCGGCGACGGCGTCTGGAACGTCGGCTTCCGTTACGGCCTGATCCTCACCAAGCCGCACGGACCCGGTTTCCTCAGTGGCCGCCTGGAATACGCAGTCGACGCCGTCCCGGTCTTCCTGGTCGTTCAGAAAACGAACACCGCCTACGGCGTTGGCATAAATCCTTTCGCCTTCAAATGGGCTTTGGACACGCACACCAACGTTGTTCCGTATCTCGAACTCGGCGGCGGCACTCTCTTCACCAATACCAAAGTGCCCGAAGGAACATCCCACATCAATTTCACCACCAGCGGCGCCTTCGGCATCCACTTCCTGCGCAGCAGGCACAACATCAGCGCCGAAGTTCGCTACATGCACATTTCGAACGCCGGGCTGGCCACTCCGAATCCCGGCATCAATACCATTCAGTTTCGTATCGGCTTTGGCCGGTTCAGCCAGAAAGAATAGCCGGTTTGGCATCGTACCTTTTCCAAGCTAGATTTGAGAGTGCGAGATGAAAATGATCTGGATCGTCGTAGCTGTAATCCTTTTGCTTGTTGGATTCGCGGTACGCCGCGCGATGGGCACCGGGAAGAAAGCGCCCTCCTCAGGGACTCCGGCGCCAGACTTCACGCTGAATTCGCAGGATGGCAAACCGCTAAGCCTCCGCGATCTCCGCGGCAAATGGGTGGTTCTCTACTTCTATCCCAAGGATTTCACCAGCGGCTGCACCAAGGAAGCGCACAATTTTCAGCGCGACCTCGGCCAGTATGAACAAAAAAACGCGCTCATCCTGGGTGTAAGCGTCCAGGACGAGATCACCCACCAGAAGTTCTGTGCCAAGGAAGGTCTCAGCTTCAAGCTGCTCGCCGATACAAAGTATGCGGTCTCTTCTTCCTACGACTCTCTGGTAAACCTAGGCGTCGTCAAACTTTCCGCCCGCCATACCTTCCTCATCGATCCTGCCGGAATCGTCCGCAAAACCTATCTCAACGTGAACGCCGAAAAGCACAGCGCTGAAGTGCTCGACGATTTGGCCAGTTTAGAGGAAACACAAAGCTCAAGATGATCGACCGACTGGCCCCGGGGCCCTAGTGGAGCCGCTTGGGGTCATAGACGAAATCAACAAGCCCGTGCCCGTTGCGTTGCTGATCCCGGAAGTGTCGAACGCGTGCCAAATAGACTAGGGCCTGACCATGGTCCTTTCTCTCCTACCTCCTCCTATCCTTTGCTCCATCCTTCTTGTCTAAGGTTCGTCGTCCCCATCCGCATCCGCAGACGGTGCAGCTTCTGGGGATTTGTTCGGGTCGATCGGGGCCAGTCCGGCTTTTGTCAGTTCGGCGTTGAGGGCGGGAATGTCCTGCTGCCGGACTTTTGTCCACTTCGCGACGAGCTTCTCAAGGGCCTCTTCGAATTCCTTGTAAACCGCCGCGGCTTGCGTCGTGGGCGCAACATCGGCGCTATCCGCCACCGCCAGCAAGCCTGCGAAATGCTGGTTTAGACTCGAAAAATTCTCTGGCTGCTTCGCGCCGGGCGGCAAGCCGAAGAAATTACTTTGCGCCGCGCCTGCCATTTCGCCAACTTGCTTGTCCAGCGCGTTGATCGCATCGGCAAGCGCGCTCTTCCCCGCTTTCGCGGCGCGCTCTTTCAGTTGCGCGCGCACCGTTTGAACCTGCGCGAGCGCCCCGAAGCTTTCATTCATTCCCTCGACCGACCCGCTCTCCATCTCAAATTGCTTGCGAAGATCTGAAAGCGCAGTCTTGATGCGCGGATCCATTCGAATAACGAATGGCGCCGAGTATGTTTTCCCTTCCACTGTAAGTTTGGCGCGGTATTGTCCTGGCAGCGCCCACGCTCCCAGCGGATATTTCGGTGTGTCATGCGCGATCGCCGAAATCGGAAATTCGTGCCCGAGAGAGTCCGGCGGCGCGTTGTGCAAGTCCCAGACAAACCGGTGCATACCTGCGGCCCCGGAAAGAATCTGCGTTGGGCGCACCCAGTACATCGGAATGGGATGCTCGCCGGCGGTTTTCTCCAGAGGTTCGGGCTTGTCCGCACTTGAATAGCGCCGCATCAAATGATCCTGCTCGTCAAAAACTTCGAGTTTGACCGGACCGTTTGCAGTTTTCGCCAGGTAGTAATCAATGATGGCGCCGTCCGGCGGGTTCTTTCCCGCGGGCACCTCCGGCGGCAGCGGCGTATCCGGATTTCGGTTCCAGCGCACGCGAATCGCTTCCTGCGGCGCAAACAGATGCACGCTTTCTTTCGCGATGTCCGCGTTCATTTGCCGCAGCGGCGTAACGTCATCGAGAATCCAGAACGAGCGCCCGTGCGTCGCGACAATAAGATCGTCGCCATGAATCGCCAGATCGCGCATCGAAGTGTGCGGCAAATTCAACTGCAGCGGCTGCCAATCGTCTCCATCGTCAAACGAAACGTAAACGGAGCCTTCCGTGCCCGCGTACAGCAAACCTTTTCGAACCGGATCTTCGCGCACCACGTTGCTGGCGCCGCCGTCGGGAATCCCCTTGGTAATTTCCATCCACGTTTTGCCGAAATCGCGCGTGCGGTAAATGTGCGCGTGCAAATCGTCGAGCCGGAACGAATTGATCGCCGCATAGGCCGTCCCGGCATCGAAGTGCGAAGCTTCGATGATGGAAACTTTGCTCCACGGCTTTAGTTGCGGCGGCGTCACGTTCTGCCAGGACTTTCCGCCGTCGCGCGTGATGTGAATCAACCCGTCATCGGTTCCCGCCCAGATGGTGTTCGCTTCCTTGAACGAAGGCGCGACGGCATAAATAACACCGCGGTGTTTTCCTTTTTCCGGATCGCTCGCCGCGAAGACTCCGAGATTCGCGGGAGTCTCATAACTTTCGCGCGTGAGATCGGGACTGATGAGCTGCCAGCTGTCTCCCGCATCGGTCGTTTTGAAAAGCACATTGGCCGCGAAATAAAGCGTGTGCGGTTCGAGCGGCGAAAAAACCACCGGTAGCGTGCGCGCATAGCGATACTCACCGCGGCGAATCGGCTCCGGAGTGACTTTCGCGTATTCGCCGATATCCTGCTTCGTGCGCGTGAGCCAGTCGCCATAGAGAATATTCGGATCTAGCGGGTCGACGGCGATGTATCCGTATTCGAAAATTCCCGGCAACTTCCAATCGCGAAACGTAATTTCGCCGTAATCGCTGCGGCTCTGCGTCGCCACCGAACCGCTTTCCTGCTGCGCGCCGTAAACCCAATACGGAAAACGATTGTCGGTGGTGACGTGATAGAACTGCGCCGTCGGCTGATTGTACCAACTGCTCCAGGTCTCGCCGCCGTTGACGCTGATGACCGCGCCCTGATCGGAGCTGAGCGCGATAATCTGCGGACGTTCCGCGCTGATCCAAATGCGCTGGTAATCGTCGCCGCCGGGCGCGCCTTTGAACCCCACGAACGTTTTTCCGCCGTCCGTGGATTTCCACGTCGTGGTGTTCGCCACGTAAATCACGTCCGGATTGTCCGGCGCGACGGCAATGCCCATCGCCCCCGGGCCGCGGCCGCCGATGCGGCGGTCGGCGTTTACCTGTCTCCAGGATTCTCCTCGATCGTCCGAGCGATACACTCCTCCGACCTTGGTGGCCTCGGCGGAAACATAAATCCGCTTCGGATCGCTCGGCGCAATCGCAATCCCGATCCGTCCGAGCCCTTCGCTCGCTCCCGGCAATCCCTTGGTCAACGGCTTCCAGCTATCCCCGCCATCCGTCGATTTATACAGCCCACTCCCCGCGATATAAATCGAAGCGCCGCTTCGCACTTCCCATGGGGCAACGCGCGCCGCCCAAAGCGCTGCGTAAATCGTCTGCGGATTCGTGGGATCGAAAGCTAGATCCGCTGCTCCGGTGTTTTCATCCTTGTAGAGAACTTTCTGGAACGATTGGCCACCGTCCGTGGAGCGGAAGACGCCGCGCTCGGCGTTCGGTCCATAAGCATGACCCTCTGCCGCGACGAAAACACGATTGGGATCTTTCGGGTCGACGAGAATCGCGGTGATTTGTTGCGCATCGCGCAGGCCGAGGTGCGCCCAGGATTTTCCCGCGTCGGTGGATTTGTAAACGCCATCGCCGGTGGCAAGATCGGGGCGTTGCAATCCTTCGCCGCTGCCCACGTAAATGATGTTCGGATCGGAAGGAGCAACCGCCAGCGCGCCAACGGAGCCGCTGGGCTGGTCGTCGAAAATCGGATTCCAGGTGTTCCCGAAATCGGTGGTCTTCCAGACGCCACCATTGACGGCGGCCATGTAGAAAACGCTCGGCTGATGCGGCACGCCGGAGATAGCCACGGTGCGGCCTCCGCGGAACGGCCCGATGCAGCGCCAGCGCATCTCAGAATAGAATTTTTGATCGAACTGCTGCGCGTTCGCTGAAGTACAGAAAGAAGCGCAAAAAACAGCCGCCAAGATGATTCCAGAGAAGAACCACTTGCCTGCCACACCGATTCGCATCCTTGTCCTCCACGAGAAGGAAAAGGATACGCTGGCTTGGGGAGCGGAGCAATGTGGCGGCCGCCAACGAGGAACGGGCAGCCCGCGCGGGAGAAGTCCAAGAATTACTTGCTCACCTGCCTCGACTTATTTTTCGAAGGCGTCTTAATGTAAGTCCTTAGGGGTTACAATGTTTACCGTCTTCGAAGCCAAAGAAGGCACTCTCGGGCCAGATGAAGGGGGACAATCGTGCACCGGCGCGAATTCCTGAAGCTGGGAGCCGTAGCAGGCGGAACGTTCCTAGTGGGCGGCACGGG
>Ga0210399_10000227_pt1 | contig 45369 bp, 31 predicted proteins | sample IncBWC14MmetaG_FD_150865 | JGI IMG/M metagenome (GOLD analysis project Ga0210399, IMG submission 150865) | Forest soil microbial communities from Barre Woods Harvard Forest LTER site, Petersham, Massachusetts, United States - Inc-BW-C-14-M | ecosystem: Environmental > Terrestrial > Soil >... | reverse complement strand
GGCATTCTTCATCACATACCAGGTCACGACCTCATTGCAGGTCGGAGTGGTCATCGATCCCGGATATCGGTAAAAGCGGCGGTCGGCGGGCAGGAGGTCGGCGGCATTGATCTTGACGCCCTCGACCTTGCTCTCCTTGCCCGGGGCGGGGATGCGCTCCCAAAGAGCCTTAATCACCGGGTTCTCTTTGCCGGCCGCAATCGGGACCTCGATAATCAGGAATACTCCCTCCGGTGAAAAGTGCACTAACTGAACAGACATCCTTGGCCTTTTGCCGTCGATGGCAGTCTCTCCGGGCTCGCGAAAGTGAAGCTCCGTCAGGAAATAGGGCTTCTTCCCGACGGTGAGCCAGTAGTTGTCGGGGAACTTCACCAGGACGCGATAGTGGTTGCAGTCGTTGATGATGTCCAGATCAGCGGGTTGATAGTTGAACGTGAGGTCGTAGATGCGCAGCTGTGCGGACTGCTGAATGTCGATGGGGGCCTGCATCTTCCCCGTCGTACACAGCCCCGGCCAATGGCTGGGACCGTGTGGTCCCTCTTCATACGTGAACTTCGGTTCGCACTTTTCCTCTCCCAGGGGCAGGTGCAAGTGGTGGTGTTCGTGCTTTCCATGCTCTGCAGGTTGCCCGGGTTCCACCTTCTCGGGCGGCTGTGCCGCCTGGCGGGCGCCGGCTGGCACGACAACCAAAGAGAAGAACCCCAGCACGGCCAGCGGCAGCATTGAAGGGCCGGTTGTTCGGTCAAAGGACATATCAGGACCCCAAGAGTCTTGTCCGAACCATAACCCCCTCGGCATCCCTGCTCCTGCAGGGGCCGATGCGCGGCGACAACCCGTCACCCGCTAGCGCGCCACCGAGATGGGACTCGAACACCGGATCGCGGGTGACGGATCCTGCCAATGTCTTTGAGTTCCTGAAAGTCGTCGGCTGAGCAAAACGCCGGATGCGGATCGTGGGCCGAGCCCATGCCAGGAGTGGCTTCAGGGTGCTTTTCCTTAAGCAAACTGGGCGCATGGGGGGCGCAAGTGCCCCCCGATGCAGCGGCACCGGCTTACTCCCTGGGGTTCACACGGATAATCGCCATCATGCCCAGGTCTTCATGGGAGAGGATGTGGCAGTGATAGACAAAATCTCCAACGTCCATCCCGCGGAAGTCCATGAGCAGCTGCACCTGAGGAAGCGGTGGCACTGGACTTGCCGTCTTGTCCCAATATGGTACTTCGATCATGTCCAGGTACTGACCCTTGATGCCCGGCGCCGGGTGGTTTCCGTTGGCCTCGAAGTTGTCCTGGGAGAGAACCTTGAAGTGAATCTGGTGCATGTGGAATTCATGGTTTTCCTGGGCATTGTTTTGAACGATCCATTTCTCCACGGACCCTTGGGTGGTTACGACCGCCGGGGGATTGTTGTTGTCGAAGACCGTTTCCTTCTGGCCCGCGCTCACCTGCGTAATGAAAAACTGGGTCGGCTGGTTTTCGCTAAACAGGAAAACACGCGTAGCAGACACGGGCGCTTCGCTGAGTCCGCCGAACCGCCGCTGGCTGGTGCTCAAATGCGTGAAGGCCCCCAGCCTATCATCGGCGGCGGCCCGCCTCAGTTCTCCCGTGCCCGTCAAGGCGATGTTGAAGATGGGCCGGGTGGGGTCACAGTCGCCCTGGGGTCCGGTATTGATGTTTGCGGTCACCAGCTGCGCCACCTTCACTGTGGGAGCGGGCGCCTTGACCAGGAATTCGACCCGCGAGGCAACGGGCAGCCGGAAGTGGGTCACCCTGATCAGTTCGCCGGGTTGGGTGCCATCCTGCGAGTTCACGGGCACCGCGTCGATCCCCACGATACGCAGGGTCTGCGGAACCCCGTCATAGTCCACTTCCAGGTCGAGGATGGTGTCCGCCGTACTGTTGGTAACGCGCCAGAACTGTGTTTCGCCCCTTTCCATCTGGAGAACGGCGGGGACAAAAGTAACGGTGCCGTCCGGCTGCTGGTAGGAGTCAACGGGCACGTAGTTCACGCTCAGGTCCTGGAAAGGAACGCCATTGCCGCAGTTGCCTCCGGCTTCTGCCAAGCCGTTCAACTGTGGTTGGTCGCGAAGTACCAGAATGTTCGAGCGCAGTCCCTGGACGGCGGGCTGCACGTTCTGGATTCCGGAGACTACCAGGGCTCCCGAGGCCCCGCCCAGAAGATCGCGCTCGGCTAGGCCGTGAACGTGCGGGTGGTACCAGTAGAGGCCGGGGGGCTCGTCCAACGGGAACGAAAAGCTGTACTGGAAAGTGCTGCCTGAGTTGATCAGCGTTCTAGTCACGTTGTCGCCGCCGCACTGGGGTGTCACGTTGGTGCCGTGATAGTGGATGTTCGTGGAAGAACCGATTGACGTGATGCCGGTGGCAGGCGGAGTGAACTCGACCGTGGTGTCTCCGCAAGTAGGAGAATTGAAGACCTCCCCTAGATCTGACGCAGGGGTGTTGTTGGTGACCGTGATGTTCAGGGTATCCCCTGGATTCACATGCAACGTTGGTTCCTCGATACCGGTGTCGGTCATGAAGCAATGCAACAGCCGACCCTTCGAATCTGTCGTCTGCTGGTAAGAGAACCTGACGTTCAGCACTCCGTCGGAGCTGAACAGGGCGGGTGGCTGTTGAACCACGCTGCCGGCTTGGAAGCGCGAGCATGGGTTGGGAACGGGCGCGACGGGTCTAGGGGTGATGCTGGCGTTGTCAGCGCTCTGAGCGAGTTCGCAAAGGGGCGACGCCAGAAAGATCGCTGCCCCAGCCAAACTGCAGAAGAGTCTGCTCATTGAATCGCCTCCTGGCGAAGAAAGGCAAGGACCTGCTACTTGTTGCGCCGGCTAAAGCGCCTGCTCAGCCGGGATTTCCCTGCCCGGAACGAGCCGATCCACATACTCGCACTCCGGCGGTGAGTCTTGTCACATCGTTAGTCACCGCCCAGCGCCTGAAACCCGCAGTCCGACACACCCCCAGCGTGGCCCCCTCGGATTCGGAGTCGGCGTCCTGAGTGTGCCGTTCACGCTTCCCGCGGCGTCCGCCAAACTTCGGCGGGGGTCTCGACGCTCCACGTGCCTTACTTCCGGCCCTCCTGGCCGTAGCGCCCGTCATGTGGGCGAGTCAGGATGCCACGGTACCACGAACCGACGCCGAGGCAGGTCCGATAGCCTTGGGTAGCCTCTGCTGGTCCCAACCGGCTGCCGGGGGTCGCGCTCGGTCAAGCGCTCCAAGGGTCCCCTCGACTCCTCGGGCGACCGGGCCGGGAGTGGGCCCCGGGGGCCGCGACGCGAGGGGGGATCTTAGCGCACCAAGCCCTCTCCCACCACAGAGCCGGGGTCCGGATGGGGTTGACAAGGGGCCCCTTGAGGAATACTGTACTCTTTAGTCATGATGATCGCATCCCACTCCGGTTGGCTCGGCGCCCGCGACTGTTGTTGTCGCCTGTGGCTCAGGGCCATCGGTGTGACCGGGGAACGGCGCAACTAGCTCATAACACCCCGGACCGATCCGCAGGCCCTTCGAGTCAGCCTCGAAGGGCTTTTTCATTCTGGGCCGTTTGGCGAGGCCCGAGGAGGTGCGCCAGGGAAGAGACAAGTGGACAGAGCATTCAAGGAGGCCGATCCGTGCGGCGGACGGCCTCCATTTTCCTTCCCGTTCGGCTTCCTTCCGCCGTTGGGCTGCGTGCTACTATTCCGATACGCGCCCGTAGCTCAATCGGATAGAGCGCTTGGCTTCGAACCAAGAGGTACCGTGTTCGAATCACGGCGGGCGCGCCACGAACCCCCCCCTACCCCCTGGTCGACTTCGAAGAGAACAAGGGGCTCACCGCGAACCGCTTCCGACAGAAGTGCGCAAGCGAGAAGGCTAGTTCAGTGGCCGGTTGCAGGCCAAGACCCGGCCACCGGCGCTCATGACCACGTGCACTGGGCTGAGCCCGAGCCCTGAAAGGCGCTCCTCGGGGGCGAGCACACAGTAGCGCTCCCCGCTCTTCCATCCCCCCTCAAGGTCAGGGAGGGAGAGCAGGAGGCGGGGCGCATCCGGGTAGCGGAGCCCGTCCTCCAGCGTTGGCGCCGAGCCTTCAACGATTTGCAGAGGCAGCGGTTGATAGAAGTTCATGGAGTTGGCGGTCTCGTAGTCTCCGTCTACGACAACGTGATCCCCGAGGCGGCAGATCTTCCCCACCCCTAGCCCGAAACGCTTCGAGGACACCACGTCCTCGCAGATGCCCAGGCTCAGGTGGGCCAGATATCCGAAAGCGAGCATCCCCCCCGCGAGGGCAAGGATCGATCGGACCCCCTCTCCGCGCGACGCGTACCACCAGGCTCCCATCAGCGCGAAGCCGAGGAGAGCGGCCGTGGCCGCGGCGGGAGTCAGGAGCTGAGCCACCACCGGTCCCGGCAGGCCGAGGAGAGGCCCGAAGTCCGTGGCCCACGCATGCAAGGGAGGGGATCGCGGGGCGCTCACCCCAATGCCCCTCCCTCCGATCCCGAAGGCGAGGGCTGCCCCCACCAGGACGAGAAGCAGACCGAGCACGCCCAGCGCCCGGAAGACCCAAGCTCGGCGGGCCTCCCCTTCCGGGTCCGACAGGCTGATCGCGATCAGGAGGGCGAGGGGGGGGAGAAGGGGGAAGGCATAGTGCTCGAGTCTCGCGGACAGGCTGAAGAACGCGAGCGTGACTCCCGTCCAGACGAGGCCAAGCCGGGCGACCGCCCTTCTTCCCGGGTCATCTGTGCTGCCCGGCCGAGGGCGGAAGGCCAGGGTGGCTAGAAATGGGGTCCAGGGAAAAAGCCAGACCGGTATCAGGGCCAGGAACAAGGGAAGAGACACGGACTCAAAGTCCAAGGGTTCTCTGCGGTTGAAGAACCGCAGGACCTGCTCGTTTAGGAAGTAGTGGCGGAGGAATCCCGGATTCTCAAGGGAAGCCGCGACATGCCAGGGGGCGGCGAGGAGGACGAAGAGAGCTCCCCCGCCGAGGGCGGGCCCGATGCGCAAGCGCGGACCCGCGCGGGCGAGAAGCATGTAGGTGAGCGGGATCGCTGAGGAGATGAAGACGGCAACCAACCCCTTCGAGAGCAGGCCACCCGCGAGGGCCGCGGAGAAGACGAGGACGCGGAAAGTGGGACGCTCTGGATCCAGATACCACCGCAGGAACGCATCCATCGCCAACACCTGGAAAAAGACCATGGCGCTGTCGTGCAGCGTCTCGCGCGTGAAGAGATAGGTGCCCGTACTGAAGGCGAAGGCTAGGCCCGCCCCGAGCCCCGCCAACTCGCCGGCCAGGGAGGCTGCCATCCGAGTCAGGAGCCACGTGGTCGCGATCACGAAAAGGGCCGGGGGAAGGTGGGCCGCGAACTCGGTCGCGCCCAGCACGCGGTAGGTGGAGGCTAGGATCCAATAGAGGAGAGGGGGCTTGTCGAGGAAGCGTACTCCGTTGACGTAAGGGGTGACCCAGTCATGGCGTGCCAGCATGCCCTGGGCCGCGTGGACGTAGAGCGCCTCGTCGACGTCCAGGACCGCGCGCCCTCCGGCGCAAGGCAGATAGAGCACGGCCGCGAGCAGAACGGGGGCCAGGAGCATGAGTCGGCTCTTCACGACGACGTATTGTCCGGTAGGAAGCCGGAGTGCTCAAGCGCGAGCCGCGTGCCGCCGGATGGCGTCGATGGGAGCGTCAAGGAGGCGCCTGTGGAGATCGATGCCCAGCACCTAGCAATGCCACCACCCGGTTAATCGCGGGTGCATCCGCCAAACGGAGGGTCCCGGACGCGGACAACTGGCGGATCGCCGGGCGCGGTCCGGTCGGATCCACGGAGGGCGCTTGCAACCTAGAGCACCCATTGCGCCTCGCTCGAAGACCCGGCACGGCGCCCGAACCGGCCGCAGCGGGGGCGGGAGCGCTCGACCGAGAGGACTCGTTTCACTAGTATGAAAGGATGGGGGCGTAAGCCGCGGCCCGCATGGGTGACTCCGATGGATGGCCGGACAATGAGCTCTTGATGACGGTCGCGGACGAGCCCTCCGCCTTTCCCCCGGACCAGGTCTCTTCCAGGACTCGTCTCCGAGGCAGGCCACGCCCGCATCCCTCACACCGCTCACCCGTCAGCGACCTCGACCCGTCGGGGCGACCGGGAATAAAGAGCGAACCGGGGCCCGGGGAGACTGGGCTCGGACGACCGCCCATGGATTCTTGATGCTGCTCTGCCCCTCTTGCCAGGCGGAGAATGACGACGTAGCCCAGGTCTGCTTCACCTGCCGCACGATCCTCTCCGCCGTCACCCGGGGCACGGTTATCGGAAGCCGCTACGAGATCCTGAGCCCCCTCGGCAAGGGGGGGATGGGGGCCGTGTACAAAGCTCGCGACCGCGTCCTCGATGAGGTGGTCGCCCTTAAGCTCCTGCGCGCTGACGTCGCCGGTTCTTCCGAGATGGCCGAACGCTTCCGATCGGAGATCCGGCTCGCTCGTCGGGTGAGCCACTGGAACGTTTGCCGAATCCATGAGTACGGCGCGGACGGTCCCCTCCAATACATCTCGATGGAGCTCGTGGAGGGGACCCACCTCAAGGCGTTGTTGGAGGGAGGCCCGCTGCCCACGGCGCAAGCCTTCGACGTCGCGCTTCAGATAGCCGACGGACTCCAAGCGATCCATAAGTCCGGCATCGTCCACCGGGACCTGAAGCCCCTGAACATCATGGTCGATGCCCACGGTGTTGTTCGCATCATGGACTTCGGTATCGCCAAACGGCTGTTCCGTGAGGGCGCCTCGGAGCCGCGGGCCTCGAGCTACGTGATGGGGACGCCCGAGTACATGAGCCCCGAGCAGGCCCGCGGTCAGAAGGTCGACTTCCGCAGCGACGTCTACGCCCTGGGGGTCGTGGTATACGAAACTTTCACCGGGCGCGTCCCGTTCCGCAGCGACGCACCCGTGGGAACCCTGCTCATGCACCTCGAGAGCGTGCCTCCCCTCGAGGGAACCGAGGCCGCTGCGATCCCAGGGCCGCTGGTCCCCGTGCTTCGCAAGGCCCTCTCCAAAGAACCCTCGGAGCGGTACGCCTCTGCGGCCGAGCTTGCGGGGGCCCTGAATTCCGCACGCGACGCGATCGTCGGCCCCCCCGCCGCGGCCGCGACGGCGCGCCCTGCTCACCGGCCGCGGCGGATACGGCTCCCCATGCTCCTGGGCGGGCTCGCCTTCCTGGGAATAGGGGCGATCGTCGTGGCGTTGCGCACCCATCCGCCCGGGGAGCCGGGTCCGCTCGAAACGCCGCTACCCGCGACTCCGCCACCGACGCGCGCCGCACCCGCCTCGACGCCACCGATGCCCACGGAGCGGACGAAGCCATCGACCGAAGCAGGGCTCCGCCGCTCTGGACCCCCGCCCTCGCCGTCGCCCCCCGCCGCACCAGCGGGTGAGGGACCGTCGCCCGTCCCGGCAACGCCCACCCCCCAGCCACCGGCGACGTCCGGGCCGGAGACGTCATCCCCACCTTCCGCGACGCCGGCTCCGGCATCCGCCCCATCCGAGGCGCCCGATCCGTCCCCGGCCCCTGTCGCTGATGTGCGAGGTGGGCTGCTTGTCGTCGTGAGCCCTTGGGCGTCGGTCAGCGTCGACGGGCGTGCGCTGGGGGACACCCCGCTGGGCCGGATCCAGCTCGATGCTGGTCGCCATGACGTCCTTCTCGTGCACCCCCACTTCGAGCCCTTCCATCGCCGGGTCACGGTCCGTCCCCGCGAGACCCTCCGCCTGGTCGTGGATCTCGACATCGAGGGCGTCCGTCGCCCGCGCTAGCCCCGCTGCCAAGGTCACGACGCCGCCGTTGCATCGTGACGGTTGTCTTCCGTAAGGACGAACCTCAGAGTCTCTCGCCGGCTCACCGCTAGAGGCAGCCCCCGCCTTGTCTTGGGGGCCACATTCAGGGTAGCTTTCCCGGTCGGAGAGCGACCGTTGCCCGCGATATCATCATCAAGACGGCTCGGTATCTTCGCCCTCGTGGTGCTCGTCGCGTCGACGCCGTCGGCCGCGCCCTCCTCGGCTCCGGACGCTGAGCTCCTGGCCGGGATCCGCCAAGTCCAGGAGGGCGATTTTGAAGGCGCGGCTCTGACCCTAGATGGGGTCGCCCGGCGCCTCGGCGAGGATCCGGGCCGCACCCACGATCTCGCCCAGGCAAACCTGTACCTCGGCATCGCGTACGTGGGCCTCGATCAGCGCCCCGCCGCCAAGGACCGGTTCCGCCAAGCGATCGAAGCAGACCGGGATTTGCGCTTGAGCCTCGATCGCTTCTCTCCGAAGGTTCTCACCCTCTTCGAGGAGGCGCGACGGGAGGCGGAAGCCCACCGCCAGACGCCGGGCAAGGGCGGCGCGAAGACGGGCTGGCTCATCCTGGGCATAACGGGCGCGGCCGCCGCGACGGCCCTGGTCGTCAAGGGAACGAGCTCGAGCTCGGGTACGGCCCAGTTCACCCGAGCCCGCTTCGGAACGCCGGTCATCGTTTGCCCGGATGGCTCTCATGGCCAGCCCATCTCCTTCACGATCCTTGTCGACGCCAACAATGGCACGTCCGAGCAGGTGACCGTCAACTCCGTGACCTCTACGATCGTCATCGTGTCATCGGATATCCCCTCCGAGATCGGCCAGGCCAGCAGCTTCCCCAGCACCGTCACTCCCGATACGGTGGGTGCACAGAGTCAGGCGACCCTGACCATCGCGAGCACGCTCCTCTGCTTCAACGACATCGGCGACGCGCCGCGCTTCAACGAGTGGTCGGGCCACGCGACCCTGACGACATCGGCCGGTGTTTTCGTCCTCGACGCCGCGGACCGACTTCGCATCAACATCCCCTAGCCAGATTCGAGACGGGGGGAATCGACCACCGCCTCCGCAGCGACGCCGCCCCCCATCAATTGTTCCGGGAGGCGGAGACGATGTAGTCCATCTGCTGGGGGCCTTCGCCGGGTCCGGGGCAGTCGAGCATGACGGTACCGCGGGCCGACAACTCGAGGTAATTCACCTTCTGCGAGACCACACCCGCGTACTCGACCACTGGCGCCGCCGGGCATTGGCCCTCGGGCGGCTTGGGCCCCCCGCTCCTGAAATGCAGCGATCCGTCGGCTTGTACGGTGCCGGTGAGATCGAAGCTTTGCGCGGGACAGGGCTGAGCCACAACCATGAACCCCGTCAGCGACGCAATGCCCCCCATGCTTTCCGATTGTGAGAGCGTCACCGTGCCGTAGCACGTAAAGGAGCCGATCACGCCGTCGCGGCTCCGGTTCCATTGGACCAGCCAGGCCGGGTAGCCGTTGTACTTGCCGGCGATCTGCGGCACGGGAGGGCTGGGAGAGGTGGGACTGTCGCTGCCGCACGCGGCCAGGGCCAAGAGCGCGAACATGCTCGTTGCCTTCTTCATGTCTTCCTCCGTTCTCGGTATCCGGACCCAAGCGTCCGGCCACGGCCCAAGGGAGCAAGGGAAGGGCCAGGTCCGGGAACGGTGTCCATGCGGTAAGTTATTGAGCCCTCTGGACAGAGGCTCTCAAGAGGTCTACGGGGTTCGAACGGTGTTCGGGGATCGAAACGGAGGGGGGCTACGAGTTTTCGGTGCTCTTCTTGTGGAGGCCCAGCTCCTCGAGGCGCCGGTAGAAGGTCTCGGGCGAAATCTGTAGCAGCTCGATCGCTCGTCGCCGGTTGCCCTTGGTGTAGTCGAGCGCCCGCAGGATGTGGCTCCGCGCGGCCTCGTCCACGACGCGGCGCAACGGAACGGGCGGGCCCTGCTGGTCGGGGGGCGGAGCCGATGTCGGGGAGGCCCGCGCCTCCCGCAGAATGTATTCAGGAAGGTCGCCCGCGGCAACAACCTGGTGATCGACCAGGCAAACCGCACGCTCGACCACCTGCTGCAGCTCCCGGACGTTGAAGGGCCACCCGTGGCGCTTCAAGATCTCCAGAGTCTCTTCGGCAAAGACCTTCCGCCCCGCCCCGCGGTCGTGGAGGCCAAGGAAGTGCGCGACCAGCAGCGGGATGTCCTCGGGCCGCTCGCGCAGCGGGGGGATCACGATTTCGTGGCCGAGCCGGGCTAGGAGGTCCGCACGAAACCGGCCCCCCTCCACGTCCTTTTCGAGCGGCCGATTGGTGGCGGATACGAGGCGGACGTCGATCCGCCGCGCGACCGTGTCGCCCACCCGATACACCTCGCCCGAATCGAGAAAGCGCAGGAGCTTGGTCTGGATCCCGGGGTCGATGTCGCCGACTTCGTCGAGGAACAAGACGCCGCCGTGGGCCAGTTCGAGCCGGCCTTTCTTGTCTCGGGTGGCCTCGGTGAAGGCCCCGCGCACGTGGCCGAAGAGCTCCGACTCCACGAGGCTCGGGGCGAGGGCGGGAATCGTGACCGGGACGTAGGGCCCCCGCGTGCGGTCGCTGTGGGCGGCGTAGGCGCGGGCGAATAACTCCTTGCCCGTGCCCGTCTCCCCCCGGAGCATGACCCGGGCTCCCGACCGGGCAAAGCGCCGAAGGTCGTCGTAGATCTTGAGTAAGGCCGGGGCCCGGCCGACGATCCGGTGCCGTAGCAGCTCGCCCTCGAGGGCCTCCAGACGCTCGCCCGTCGACTCCAGGGCCTCGGACGTTCGGAGGTGCTCCTCCGTTCTCGCTAACACCAGGGAGGCGTAGAGCGAAGCCGCGGTCAGGAACTCCAGATCCTCGCGGGTGAAGGGATGCACGTCGCTGCGGTTGTCGAGGTAGACGACGCCGCGCACGGGGTCCCGGCCGAGGGGCACGCAGAGAACGGAGCGGATCCGGAAGCGCTGGATGCTCTCCGCCTCCCCAAATTGCGTGTCCTGCCGGACGTCGGAGGCGAGGAGCGCCAACCCACCCTCGAGGACGTGACGGAGGACGGTGTGGCTCAAGGGCCACCGGTCGGAGGGCGGCGTGAGGTCGAGGTTGTGCGTGGAGAGGGGAAGCAACGCGCCGTCGGCCGCCAGAACGAGGACGCAGGCCCGATCCGGTCGCAGATGCTCGACAAGGAGGTCGAGGATGCGCTTCAGGACGGCCGGGGGTTGGCGCTGCTCAAGAAGCTCGCGCCCGATCTCATAAAGGGCGAGGAGCCGTCCGGAAGCGAGGGCCGCCGAGGCCAGCGGCCGGTGCGGGTCCAGGGTGGCCTCGGTTCGCACCGCGCTCCCTTGGGGATCTTGTGGGGCCACGCTCAGAGACTATCAAACCGGCGGCCTGCCCTGTCAATGGATGCATCACCCTCAGGGGCCGGTCCCGGCGTGAGCCGCCAGAGACTACGGGCCTCACGGGTTCCGGGCTGCCCCCGACCTCACCCCGGATTCAGGCGGACCCCTACGCCCGTTTCCGGCGTCTCCCACTGGTTTTGCCCCTCCTCCCACACTACCTTTGATTCTTGAGGCTGGAGATCGAAAGGAGAGATGTGGCCCTAAGGAAAACCCTGGTGCCGGCCCCGAGGGCGGTGGCCCCGACGATGTGGGAGACCACCCCCGGGCTCCCCCGCCCGGCGGGCGCCGCTCGCCGAACCGAACGAGCAACCGGTCTCGTTCCCGATCCTCGCGGCTGGGAGGAACTCGGTTGAGCCCTCGAACCCTGAAATTCCTCGCCCTCGGCTACTCGCTCAAGATCATCCTGCTCGGCTTGGTCTGCCTGATGATCCCCGACCTCCCGGCGCGAGCCATGAGCAAGGCCCGGCGGCTGTGGACGGCAGTCGGAGGGCCCGCCACCCGCTAGCCGCGATCCCGGGTCCCGCTCCTTCTGATCAGCTGATCAGCGTCCCGCGGTCCGTGGATGGGCGGCCAGCCAGGCCTCGACCTCGTGCGCGGCAGAAACGGAGGCGAGGGACGAGCGCAGCTCCGGTCCCAAGCCTTCGCTTAGCACCAAAAGGGAGCGAGCACTCTCGCGATAGGCGGCCATGGCCCCGGCCGCGTTGCCCTTCTTCTCTTGCAGGCGGCCGACGAGGGCGTGGAGTCTGTAGAGCCCCGCCCCCCACCCGGATCGTTCCGCCACCTTCAGCGCCCGACGCGCGGCGTCCTCAGCCTGGGGCAGCCGCCCCCGGGCCAACTCGGCCCTGGCCAGGGACTCCAAACCACGAATGAGCAGGATCACATCGCCCACGGTCTCGGCATCGCGCACGGACGAAGCGAGTTCCGAAGCCGCCCCCGCGACGTCACCCAGCGCCAGGAGGCCCCCCCCCTTGGCGATCCGGGCCCGGAGGATGGCCACCCGGCTCCCGCTCGCGGTGGCCAGCTTCACCGCCTCCGTGAAGGCCTTCCCGGCCTCTGCCACCTCGCCCCGGGCAAGCTGCAACTCCCCGACCGCGGTCTGGAAGTCCGCCGACTGCTCGCGGTTTCCGGTCTCCTGCACCCAGGCCGACGCCGCGTCGAGCTTGGCCTGAGCATCGCCTAAGCGACCCAGCTCGATCAGGGCCATGGCCTCCTTGATCGTGAACTCGGCCAGGCCGCGCTTGTCGTCCAGCCGCTTGAGGATCTTGAGGGCCTCCGCGTAGGCCGACGAAGCGGCGGTGTAGCGGCCCTCATACTGGTGGAGCAGCCCGATGTTTCCGTGGGAGACGGCGAGGGCTTTGGCGAAGTCGATCTCGCGGGCCCGATCCAGGGCCTCCAGAAACGACTTCATGGCCTCCGGCCAGTGGCCCTGGGCGATCTGGAGGAAACCCATGTTCTGGGTGGAGACGACGATGCCGGCCTTGTCGCCGATCTTTCGACGCAGGTCGAGGGCTTGCTGCCAGTAGACAAACGCGTTGTCTCGCTCCCCTTCCAGGAAGAAGATATACCCGACATTGTCGTAGCTCTGGGCCAGCTTCTGGTCGTCCCCGAGCTCGCGGCGGAGCCGCAGGGCCTCCTGATACGCCTTTTGCGCCTCGCGGTACTCCCCGCGTCCCTCGTAGAGGCTGCCGAAATCGTTCCAGACGTCGGCGAGCCCTTTCCGGTCGCCGATCTTGACGTAAACCTCGCGGGCGCCGAGCAAGTCGGGCTCCGCCTCCGCGAAGCGGCCCATGGCCAAGTGGACGCTCGCGCGGTTCTTGAGGCTCACGGCCGCTCCCCGCTTGTCGCCCACCTTCTTCCGGACGGCGGCCGCCTCCGCGTACCTCGCCAGGGCCTGGGGGTATTCGCCGAGGCGCTGGTGAGCCACGCCCATGGCATTGAGCACATCGCCCTGGCCCTGTCCGTTTTCGAGCTGGGTCATGAGGGCGAGGGCTCGAACCAGAGGGTCGGTCACGGCCTTGCGCGCGTCCCCGGCGAGGATCATGTTCTTGCCCAGGAGGAACCAGCCGCGGGGGTCACTCCGATCGAGCTCGGTGACTCGCTTCAAGGTCAGGACGGCCTTGGCGATCGCGCCTTGGCTGGCCTGGGCCGCGGCTAGGTCGAGGAGGGCTTCGGTGTCGTTCGGGTACCGCGTGACCAGCTCCGCGTAGGCCTTCTCCGCCTCCGACAAGTCGCCCCGGAGGAGGGCGAGCCGCGCGCGCACACGCCAGGCGAGGCGCGTCTCCGCAGAGCCGACGGTTCCGGCGGCCTTTTCTGAGGCGGCCAAGGCCTTCTCGTGGTAGCCGAGAGCCTGGTAGGCCTCGCTGAGGCCCAAGAGGGCAGCGGCAAAGCCGGGATCCGCCCGCAAGGCCCGCTCGAAGCTCGGCGCCGCCCCTACCGAGTCGCCCACGGTGAGCCGTTCCCGCCCTTCCCGATAGGCCTTCGCCGCCTCCAGAGAAGCCGTCTGCGGCTCGGGCAGAGGCCGGCTGGACGGCCGGGGCGCGCCCAGCTCGCCGCGCAGCCGCTCCCCCAGCTCCCCCACCAGCCGGAAGAGGCCTGCCGCGTCCGTGGTCTCGGCGCTGATCGTCCGCGACGCGACCGCCTCGGCGCCGCTCGGCGACACAAGACTCAGATCCACCCGCAACGTGGTCCCGGCGCGACGGACAGTACCGGTCACCAGACGATTGACCTCGAGCAGCTCGGCCACACGCTTCAAGGAGGCCTCGTCCTTGGTAGCGGAGGCCAAGGCCAGATCCTGCAGGGTCCGCGCCACACGCCCCGAGTCGAGGACGCGAAGCTGGGGGGTCTCCGCCAAGTGGCCCGCGAGCATCTCGGCCACCCCCGAGGCCGTCCAGGCGAGGGCGGGGTCGCCGGTCTCGTCGGCCAGGGGCAGGACGGCCACGCTCACGGGAGCCGCTTCCGTAGTGGGCGCGCGGGCCGCGCCCAGGGAGCCCGCCCTCTGCCCGCCAATCCAGGGGCGGTAGACGGCTGCGATTGCCACCGCCAGCAGGACCAGCCCCAGGGCCACCGCGGTCCGGGGGAGACGGATGCGGCCAGAGGCACGCTTTGCGTCCAGGTCCGCGACCAGCTCTCGCACGCTGGAGTATCGCCGCCCCCGGTTGCGCTCCAGGCAGCGCCGGATGATGTTGCCCACGTAACCGGGCACCTGAACACCGGTCTCGTCGATGTCGCGCGGCCGCCCCGTGAGCCGCTGGGCGAGGGCCTCGGCTTGCGAGCCCGCATTGAAGGGAAGCTGGTTGGTGATCATCTCGAAGAGGACAATGCCCAGGGCGTAGATATCACTGCGGGCGTCTAGGGGGCCGCCCGCCACCTGCTCCGGGGAGAGGTAATCCAGCGTGCCCACGATGGACCCGGAGCGGGTCAGGGCGTCGTGCTCCAAGGAACGCGCGACGCCGAAGTCCGTGATGTAGGCGACGTCGTTGGGGCCGAGGAGGATGTTTCCCGGCTTCATGTCGCGGTGAACGATGCCCGCGTCGTGGGCCTGCTGCAGGGCCTCCGCCACCTGTCGGAAGATGTTCAAGGCGCGATCGACGGGGAGCGGTCCGCTCTCCCCGAGGACATCGAGGAGGGAGCGCCCCTCCACCAAGCTCATGGTCAGGAAGCGCAGCCCCTCGCTCTCCCCGATGTCATGGATGCGTACGACGTTCTTGTGGGTGACCTCGCGGGCCAGGACCAGCTCTCGGCGGAAGCGGCTAATCCACTCCGGATTCGTGCCCAGGTCGGGTCGGAGCACCTTGATGGCGATGTCCGTGCCCAGCTCCTCGTCTCGGGCCTTGTAGACCACGCCCATGCCGCCCACGCCGAGCTGGCCGGAGATTCGGTAGCGGGCCCCTACCAGCGTACCGGGGGCGAGGCGCCGGGCGAGGTCTACGTTGGTTTGGGTTTCCACAGGGGTTGGCCGGTGCAGGGCGGAGACCTCTTCCAAGGCGGGCATCAGACCGCGGGAAGAAGCTCGTCAATCCGCTGCTGGAGCTCGGCGACCAGCCGTTGAGCCGGTGGGGGGTTGGGGGGGGTGTTTCTTCGGTGGAGGAGGGCTTCCGCCAACACGCTGGCCGTGTAGTCGGCCAGCGCCTCCAGGATCTGAATATCCATGGCGGTGAAGGCCGGGCCCAGCTTTCGGCTGTCCACGTAGATCACGCCGATGATGTTCTCCTCGTGACGAAGGGGGACGCAGGCCAGGCAGCCGATGCCCTGGGCCACCACGCTCGGCCGCTTCCCCAAACGGGGATCCGCATGGGCGTCGGAGACGACCACGGGCCCCCGGACCTCGAGCGCCTGCTTCACCGCTCCCACGCTGCCCCGGAAGCGCTCCTCCCACAGATCACCCACCGAGAAGCCGGCCGCCACCTCAGGCCGAAGCCGCCCCCCGGGACCGGCCACCAGGACGAAGCCGCGCTCGGTCTGGGTCACCTCCATCGCCGATTCCAGGAAGCGCAGGAGAAGGTCAATCGGCTCGAGGTCGCCGCTGAGCCGGCGCCGCATTTCGGCGGAGGTCTGGAGCCGCGCGAGCCGCTGTGAATCGAGAGTGGCGGCCTGGGCCGCGGTCAGGCGTTCGAAGCGCGCCATCAGTCCCCCCAGGCTGATCCAATCGCCGTCCTGGAGCGCGGCCCCGGCGGGGTCCTTGCCGTTCACCAAGGTACCGTTCTTGCTTCCCACATCCTCGAGGGCCCAGCCCCCACCCGTCCAGCGCAAGCGCGCCTGACGCTTTGAGACCCGCGCATCCTCGAGCACGAGGTCGCAGGTGGTATCGCGCCCGATCTCCAGGGACTCTTCGTCCCGGAGGATCAGAAACCGGGACGCCCGCTGGGGAGGATAGAGAGTCAGCTTTCCGGGCATGGCCTGGGCGGTCTTAAGGAATACACAGACCCTGCGCGTTCGTCTTCCGGTCGAGGCTGAAGCTCAGCGTGCCCGCTCCGACCCGCAGGAGGCCGGCGACGTCGACCCGCGAGGGGTCTTGGGCCCGCCAGATGTCGGGGATGTCGTCGCCGCTGTGCGCCCTCACGTAGTCCGAGAAGGCGTTGGTCTGGCTGATCGCCTGCGTAATCAACCCTCCCTGGTACGAGGCGAGCGCCTGCGAGAGCTGGCCCTGCAGCGTGGTGAGCACGGCGCTCGGCATCGAGCCCCCGTAGGTGTTGAGGAGGCCCTGCAGGTAGTTGAACTTGTCCGCGATGACGGTGTCAATCGGCCGGACATCGATCACGATCAGGAACTCCGAAAAGTCCCCCCCGCCCCCGTCAACCCGATAGCTGCCCCTCCCCTCGTACAGGGTAACGTCCCGGAAGGGGCCACCGTCCGGCGCCTTGACGAGGGCCAGCGGCACCGCGGCGTCGAGCTGGAGGTTGTGGGTGTGCAGAGATACCTTATAAAGACCCTCGAAGGTCAGGCCGCTCGAGGCGTTGGGGTTGATCTGCAGAAGCACCGGGAAGGCACCGGGCACACTCACCTGGAAAAGGCCCGGAAGTCGGGCGAGCAGCGCCGGATCCAAGGGGTTCACCACCATCGCCGAGACGCTGAGGGCGCTCGGCGTCAGTCCGACGACGTTCTCGAAGGTAATCGTGAGGTCAACCTCGAACCCCCCCCCCAGATCGATGTCCGCTTGGGCTTGGTTCCCGGAGACCGTCAGCACGATCGGGATGGGGGTCGTAAGGATCGGGGGCGGAGTTGGGATTGGGAGTGGGAGCTGGGCGAAGGCGCCCGGCGCGCCCAGCATGAGAAATAGCCCCGTTGTCAGAATCTTCCGCATGCATCCTCTCCTCAAGGTCTGCTTTGGGGTGTCCTTTTAAGAGCCCTGCATCCTGCCCTGGCGTCCAACCCCGCCAATTTCCGCTCAGATGGGTTGCAAAGCGCGGGCCGGGGGTCTGGAGGGATCGGCCTTGCGCCCACGTGGCTGGAAGAGCCTGGTTCCAAAAGCTATGCGACCCGGGCCCGCTGGATCAGGGAAGTGAGGTGGTCTTGAGGTGGGCTCGTGGGTACCCAAGAGTGGAAGCGAAATGCCACTCCTCGGGAAGGGGGGCCCGCCGCCCCTCAGCCCTCAACGCCCTCCAGGAGCCAGATGTTCCCGCCTTGGGGCCGGAAGCGGTCGAAGAGGACCCAAAGGCGACGATTTGGCAGCTGCAGAGCCGTGATCCCGCGGCGAGAGTCATCGAGGAGATGACTCTATAGGTGAGCGCGCCGCCAGGATCGGGCGTCAGCGCCCGCGGGCCGCAGCGAGCCCGGCAACTCGGCGCCGAACGAGGCGATCCCACCGCCGGGAGCGAACAGGATCCGTCGAAGATTGCCCCGGCCCCGTGGAACCTCCTCACGCAGCGCCCGCCTCGTCCTCACCCCTCTGGCTTGTCCCCCGGGGAAGATCGGAACTGCTTGTCCCCTGAGGACTTCACCCCCTCGAGACGAGGGAGCACAGATCGGCGGGGTATGAGACAATCCGCACGCAGATCCTGGGAAGGTCCCGGCCTGCACGCAGGCGGACCGTGCCGAGCCGTCTCGGAGCGGTGCCGGGAGCTTCGGCGGGACTCGCTCCTGCCGGGTGAGGGGGACCCCTGGAGAAGCCGACTGTCCTTTTGGTTGACGACGACGACAGCACCCGCGGCCACCTCTCCGTGCTCCTTTCGGGGCTAGGCTACGGGGTGGCCGTGAGCCCGTCCGGGGACGAGGCGATCTCCCGGCTGGCCTCCGGCCACCTCCCCGCGGCCGTCATGCTCGACCTAGTCATGCCCGGAATGGGCGGCCTCGACGTCCTCGACCACATCAAGTCAACCTATCCGCAGATCCCCGTGGTGATTCTCTCCTCTCTGGGTCAGATCAAGACGGTAGTGGACGCCATGAACCGTGGGGCTTCCGACTACTTGGTCAAGCCGGTTCAAGAGGCCGAGCTCACGATCGCTCTCGAGAGCGCCCTGGAAAAGCAGCGTCTGCGGGATGAGGTTCGGGTGCTCCGGCGTCGGCTCGACCAGTACGACCCCGCCGAGTTCCTCTCCTCGAGCCCAAGAATGTTGAAGCTCAAGGAGATCGCCCGGCAGGTGGCGGATACCGACGCCCCTGTGCTCGTGCTCGGGGAGACGGGCGTGGGCAAGGAGCTTCTTGTCCGGTACATCCACGAGCAGTCCCCCCGTCACGACAAGCCCTTTATCAAGGTGAACTGCGCGGCCCTCCCCCATGACCTGCTGGAGTCCGAGCTCTTCGGCTACGAGCGGGGAGCCTTCTCGGGGGCCGTGCGCGACAAGCCCGGGAAGTTCGAGCTGGCCCACAAGGGCTCGATCCTGCTCGACGAGATCGCGGAGATGAGCCCGCACGTGCAGGCCAAACTTCTGCACGTCCTCCAGGACGGGGAGTACAGCCGTCTAGGCGCTCGGCACTCCAGCCGGGTCGACTCCCGGGTCTTCGCTTCGACGAATATTCCCTTGGAGAGGGCGGTCGCGGAAGGGAAATTCCGCCAGGATCTGTATTTCCGGGTGAACGTCATCCGTATGGAAGTTCCTCCTCTGCGCGAGAGGCCGGAGGACATCCCCCTCCTGGCCAATGCGTTTCTTCGCCGCTACCTCGAGCGCTACTCGAGCCCGGCGCGGGAGATCCCGCCCGAGCTGGCGGAGGCGTTCCGGCGCCACACCTGGCCGGGCAACGTGCGCGAACTCGACAACGCAGTGCGGCGCTTCGCCATCTTGCCGGACGTGAACCTGGCGCTGGACGAGCTCTCCAAGATGCGGCCGGAAGTCCGAGAGGCGCCGTCCGCAGAGGACCTCTCCCTGAAGACGATCGCGTCCCAGGCCGCGGAGAGGGCGGAACAGGAGGTCGTGCGTCGCGCCCTGGCTGAGACCCGGTGGAACCGCCGGGAGGCGGCGCGCCGGCTCCGGATCTCCTACAAGGCGCTACTCAACAAGATCAAGAAGTGGCAGCTCGAGGCGGAGGCGCCCACGCTGGCCTCCCCACCCGACACGGCACCGGCCAAGGGGACGCGCGGCGCCGAGTGACCGCACCCAGTAGTTCCACTCCGGAGCGTTCATGGCCGGGAATGCTGGCGGATTTGAGGCGAGGCTTGGGTTAGAGGCCGAGAGCGGGAGAGATGGCTCTCCAGGAGGGGCTGATCAGCGTCAAGTACAGGCCGGCCTGGAGGGCCTCGATCGTCGGGATCGTGCCCAGGGGCCCGCGGCGACGATAGCGAGCCGCCCCCGACAGCTGAAGGCGCCTGCCCAGGCGCCGGTCCAGGGCCACGAAGGCATCGTCGCTGATGGCATCCACCTGGGTTGCTACCGGCGACGCGTCCGGTTGGACGTGGCTCGCGGCCAGGCGGAGTTCCCAGGCCCTTCCCATAGGGACGGTCGCGCTCACCCCCGCCCGGACCTCCAGGCGGCTGACGCCAATGCCGAACGCGGGGGCCACCTCACGCCGGACGAAGAGCATGAGACTCGATCCCCTCACCATTCGGTTGAAGGTGGCCCCGCCGAAGAAGGTCTCCTTCTGCTGGAGGCCGGCGCGGGCGGCATCGGGCGTGTAGCTGGCCCCTCCCTCCAGGAGGAGGGCGCTTTGAGGCGAGAGGACGCGCGTCCACCGGAGAGAGCCGAAGTGGGTGAGGTACGACCGGCCCGCTTGGTCGGCACGTGTGTACTCGAACGAATACTCGATCGCGGCCGTGCTCCGAGTGCTGAGCTCACGTGCCAGCCCGAGGGTGCCGCGCGCGCTCTCTCCATTGATAAAGCCCGGCGAGTCGAACTCGGTGCGGTAAAAGCGCCCTTCGACTTGCAGAGAAGTCTGGGGACCCATTTTCTCGGATAAGCCGAGGACGCCGGTGAACGAGCGGGTTTTCACCACCGGCAGCAAGACCCCCTGCTCCACCAGGATCCGCGCAGAGTCGCTGTAGCCGAAGTCGTAGGCAGCGTTGACCCGCCAGCTGGTGCTCGGGGACGAGCGGTAGGCGCCGTCGAGGCCGAAGTCGCCGTAGTAGCGGTTGAGGTTCTGGTCGGAATAGCTCGTCCAGCGGCCGGCGGCGGTGGCCCGCAACTCACCGCGGGGACCCGAGAAGACGCGCGCCAAGCCAGCCCGGGGAGACAGCGCTACCCCGCCCGGGCCGTTGGGAACCAGAAAGTCGATGTTGCTGTCCCAACCGCCGCCCATCCCCAGCTCATATTCCCAGGGCCGGGCGGGCCGGGGTCCGCCCGTTTCGAGCTCCTCGGCCCGGGGGTTTGCTCCCGGCTCGGGCAGGCCCGCGGGGGCCGTCGGATCGGGCACCGGAGGGGGCTCCGGGGGCAGGACGGGCATGGGAAGAGTCTGGGCGGTCAGCGTTGTCGCGACAATCAGGGGGCCCATCGCCGCGCAAAGAATCCGCAGCCCATCCCGCATGCGAAGCGCGTCCGTCCTTGGGGAGACCAAGGATTGCCCTCCCTTCTGTGCCTCGCGGCCGCCTGCAGGCATTTCCAAGTCCGTCCCCGGTCAGGAAATCGGATGAAGCAGGATGTCCAGGAGCAACTTCTCCAGCTCTACGACCTCGGTACGGGTCCCGCCCCGTGTTTCCCACCATCGGTTGGGATCGAATGGCGAGTAGCGCGCGGGGTGAACCGTGACCCTGGTCTCGTGGCCATTCATGGAACGACGAAGCACCCGGCGCAGCCGCCGCGAGTGATCCGAAGTAGTGACCACCACGACGGAACGAAAGTGGTTCTGGTCGCACCATTCGGGGAAGACACGGCCCTCATCCTCGGTTCCGGTCAAGGCTCTCGGGATTTTCCGGACGTTATCCACGCCCAGGGCCTTGAGCTGTCGAATGGCCCGCGCGGCCGCGTCTTCGTAGGGGATCCCGCGGCGGATGAACTCGCGGTCGACCGAGGGGTCCGGAGGGTCGGCAAAGACGGCTACCTGCGCGGCCACGCCGCCATGAACGAGGTCCGCCGCGGCCAGCACCCCGGCACCGTCGGCACCCGTCCCCACCACCACGATGTCGGCCGGCCCGAGGTCATCCGCGACCACGAGCGCCCCCCCCACGGCCCGCAGCATCGGGCTTCTAAGAGCGGGTATGGCCGCCGAAGCCATGGCCAGAACGACGATCACCAAGAGCGCGCGGAACCATGGGGGCCGGCGAACACTCATGTCCTCATGGCAGGGTGGCGCGGATGAATCAAGGAGCACTTTCAGCGCTTCAGAAAAGAGCCTTCCGGCCGTAGAACCCCTCGGCGTGCCCCCCGGCTGCGGCTGCCTCCATGCCCCGGATGCGGGCCACCGCCCGAAACAAGTCGGCCGTGAACCAGGGTTTGCCCCTTTGGGAAGCGAAGTGCTCGTGAAGCAGGTCGATCTTACGATCGAGAGTCCGCGCGGGGAGGGAGGCGAAGAAATTGGGCGACCCAAAATCGCCGTCGTACTTCGGTATCTCATACTCCAGGATCAAGTGGTCACGCCAGGTGTTCCAGGTCAGCTCCGAGATCAAGCGGTGATCCTGGTGCCGATCATCCCGGTAGTGGGTAAGGACGAGGTCGGGGGAGCATTCGCGCTTCAGAGCCTCGAACTCGTCCTTCACCGCGGGGCCGCTGTAGGGGAGAAAGCCATCCCGATAGTCCCGGATGATCACCTTTTTCGTCGACACTCCCTCCAGGAAGGCCGCCGCCGATGAACGCCCCTCCGCCGCCCGTTCCGGCGTCGAGGTGAAGACAACCCATGTCACCTCCAGGCTGCGCTGCTCCGCCACCAGGCGAAGGATGGTCCCTCCGCAGCCGATCTCGATATCGTCCGGGTGAGCGCCGAGGGCAAGAATTTGCTTCGGCCCGTCTCCATCGCCGAATAGCCGGACCCTATCCATGACCGCAGGCGCTCCCCCGGCCCTTGGCGTCCGGGCTACCTCGTCGCCATTTCTGGATGGGAATGGGCCTGGAGACGCGCCTCGGGACGAGCCTTCCAGACCTCCCACGGCACCTGGCCGCGCGAATACATGTCCTCCAGCAACTGCTTTTCCCGGAAGGTGTCCATACAAGCCCAGAATCCGTCGTACGGGTAGGCCAGAAGCCTGCCCTCGGCGGCCAAGCGCTGGAACGGCTCCTCCACGAGCTCCTCGCCGTCACCCATGTAGTCGAAGATCTGGTTCCGAAGGACCAGAAAGCCCCCGTTGATGCGCATCCCGCAGTCCCTGATGTGCCGGATGCTCTGGACGCGTCCCCCGTCCGCCACCTGCACCAGATGGAAGCTGCTCTTCGGACACACCCCCACGAAGCACGCCACCGCCTCCGGCTTCCTCTGGAAGTAGTTGATCATGTCTGGCAGCGGGAGGTCCGAGAGGCCGTCGCTATAGTTGGCGAGGAACACCTCCTCGTTGGCGAGGAAGCGCTGAACGAGCCGGAGACGCTGACCGATGTTCGAGCTCATCCCCGTGTCCACAAAGGTGATCTTCCAGTCCTGGATATCGCTGGCCAGGAGCTCCACCTTCTTGCCGCCCTCGCTGATCACGAAGTCGTTGGACACCGTCTCGTCGTAGTCCATGAAGTACTTCTTGATGCTGTCGGCCTTGTAGCCGAGGCAGAGAATGAACTCTCGGTGTCCGAAGTGCGCGTAGTACCTCATCAGGTGCCAGAGGATTGGACGGTAGCCCACCGGCACCATGGGCTTGGGGATCGACTCCGAGTACTCGCGGAGGCGCATGCCCAGGCCGCCGCAGAAGATGACTACTTTCATCTCGTCGCCTCCCGCGGGCGATCATGGCCGCCCCCTGTTGGCGCGACTACAAGCGGGTCCGTGGCGCCCAGAGGAAGGGACACCCCCGGTCCGGCCAGGAGGTCCTCCAGCCAGGTCTCGCCGCGGAAGCGTCGGTACTGCTCGGCGCGGAGCCTGTCCGCGATCCGGCCCGCCGGCAGTTCGACGTCGTCGTAGGTGAGCGCTTGGTCGATGCGGACGCCCCGCCGCAGCTTGCAGCCTTCCACGAGCCCCTCGGGCAGATACCGCAGGGCGCTCATCTCATCCGCGTTCGCCGCCTCGCCGTATGTCATGTACATCCCGTATTCATCCAGGACCTCGCCCGCCCTTAGGTCGCGTTTCGCCACCGCGCACACCTCGACCACCGGTCCGTCCAGCGGGGGGGCCACCTCGTCCCTGAAGAGCGTCACCCGGGCGATGGCGTTGGGCGCTTCGAAGTGCACAAGATGGTAGGGGATCCAGAATGGATAGAGCGGGCCCTCCCCCATTTTGTAAAGGCTCAGGTAGTGCCGCTGCTTGGGGTCCGGGTGCTCCGCCAGACAGAACACCTTGATGAGGGGAGGACCCACCGTGTAGTCAACGATTCCGCCCAGCTCGCGCAGCTCTTCGATGTCGTAGAGCTTCTGGATGTCCATGATCGAGCCTTCGTACTTGACGCCTCTCGACATCCCGCGGGACCTGACTTTGAAGCCGGTCGCGTTGGCCACGATGGATTGCTCGAAACTGATCTTCGATCCGTCGGCGAAGGAGGTGACCATCGCGGCATTCTGGCCCCAGCGCTCGGCCCAGCCCTGCTGGGTGGTGGGGTTGCGGTAGGGGTCCTGCAAGCCCTTGACATTGCCGATCACGCGCGGGATCAGGCCCAACCCCTTCACCCAGCGGTAGAGGTTCATCTGCACGCCCGGCTCGTCGCCGTCGCAGGCGGATAGGATGACGCCGTGCTGGCGGGCATAGACGCGCAGGATGGGACCGATGGTGGCGTCGACTTCGGCGTTCATGAGCACGACCGACTTGCCGTGTCGGAAGGCCTCGAGCACCACCTGGGCCCCGAACTCGACCGAACCCGTCACATCGATCAGCACATCGATCTCGGGGGAGCGGCTGATCGTGAACGCATCCTCGGTAGCGACCGGCACTCCGCGACGAATTGCCTCGTCCAGGGCCGCTTGAGTCTCCGCCACCTCCACGTTCTCGCAGCCGGCATAGCGGAAAACACCCAGGGCCCGCTCCAACTTCCGGTTGTAGACGGCGGCCATCCGCATGCCGGGGACGCTGTTGACGATCTGGTTGGTGAGCCCCTGGCCCATGAAGCCGGCGCCGATCATGCCGACCCGAATCGGCCTTCCCCGCTCTTCCCGGGCCTGCAGCGCGGTGTCTACAAGGATCATGAGACCCTCCCTGCCATCCCCCCCGTCAGGGAGCCGGTCCGCGGGCGACCCTCCCTCTCCGTGTTCACCGTCGGTCCCACCGTCATCCTTCGCCTGAGCTCCGGCTCCACCTCGGACAGGAGGTTCCAGGCGGCGTCCTTTGGCGAGATCTCCTCGACGGGCAGGGGCCACTGCAGGGCCAGCCGGGGGTCGCGGTAGTGGAGGCCTCCTTCGACTCCAGGCAAATAAAACTCGCCCACCTGGTAGCTCGTCTCCGTCCGATTCTCCAGGACCTGGTAGCCGTGGGCGAACCTCTCCGGCACGTAAAGCGACCGATGGTCATCCGCCGTGAGCTCCACCGCGACGTGTTCGAGGTAGGTGGGGCTCTCCGGACGCAGGTCCACGATGATGTCCAAAATGGCCCCCCGGGTCGCCCTCACCAGCTTCGTCTCCGCGGCGGGCGGATACTGGAAATGCATGCCCCGCAGCGTCCCCTTCCGGCTGTTGAACGCGATGTTGGCCTGGGCGATGAGCGGTTTCAGGCCGTGGTCGGTGAATTCACGCTGGCAGAAGGCGCGGGCGAAAAATCCACGGCTGTCCTCGCGCCGCTCGATGTCGATGATGAACGCGCCCCTGAGCTTCGTTTCTACGAAAATCATGTCCGTCTCCCCGCGAAAAACTCGAGATTCGGCACCGCCCCCATGGCGGGCGCCGCCCACTCGAGCGGAGGGGGGTCGCTCAACCAAAGCAGATCCGGGCTGAGGCGGCCCGAGGTCATCAGCCCCTTGAGCTGGTCGATGCGCCGGTAGCGGGGGCCCTCAAAGTCTTCGACTTTGAGCCCAATGCGCTTGTAGACCTGGTAGAGCTGCTCGGCACCCTTGCGTGCATCCCATTCCGGCCGAAAGGCGGGCAGAACCCTGGCGATCTTGCTGAAGTCGACGCGGTAGTTGCGCTTGTCCGGGCCCGCCCCCTCGCCGAACGCGATCTCGCAGCCGGGCACCGTCTCCTTCACGATCTCCGCTATCTCCCGGACCCGGTAGTTTTGGTCGTTGCGGCCCACGTTGAGGGCCTGGGCGTGGACGGCCTCGCGGGGTGCGGCAAGCACGGCGAGGAACGCGCGCGTGATGTCCTCGATGTGCACGATCGGCCGCCAGGCCGTGCCGTCGCTCTTCAGGAGCACCTTGCCCACGGTGAAGGCCCAGGCGACGAGGTTATTGAGGACGATGTCGAACCGGAGCCGCGGCGAGGCGCCGTAAGCCGTCGCGCAGCGCAAGAAGGTCGGCGTGAACGAGCCGTTGGCTAGCTCGGCCACGTCGCGCTCGGTCCGCACCTTCGACTCGCCATAGGGCGTGACCGGGTTCAGCTCCGAGTCCTCGTTCACGGGAGCGTCACCGGCGGCTCCGTAGTTGCTGCACGACGAGGCCAAGACGAAGCGGCCGACGCCCGCCTCCTTGGCGAGGGTGGCGAGACGCACGGACGCGAGGTGGTTGATGTCGTAGGTCAGCTGAGGATTGAGGTCCCCCAGCGGGTCATTGGAAAGGGCGGCCAGGTGAGCGACGGCATCGAAGCCCCTCAGGTCGTAAGCCTCGACGGAGCGCACATCCTTCTCAATCGTGTGGATGCACTCCCGCCACGGCCCGAAGGTGGAGCGCCGGTAGAGGTCGGTGTCCAGCCCCACCACGTCGTGCCCGGCCTCGACCATCATCGGAGCCATGACCGTCCCGATGTAGCCTCGGCTCCCCGTCAACAGGATCTTCATGGTCCCTCCGTCCGACGCGTTTGGTTGCCCATCGGGGAATGCCCCCGGCCCTCGGAGGCCGGAGCCGAAATCCCTTTCATCGCGGCAAGCCCGGGTCCGCTCGCAGCTGAGACCGCACACCCCTTCCCAAAGCCGATCCCCGCAGGTCCAAGCCCCTAACCCCCCGTCAGGCTTGCAAATAGCCTCCCCACCACGCCGGGTGAAGTCGTTGCGGAGCCGGGGGCCATGCCGTACCTGCGATAGCCGTAGTTTTTGTAGGAACTCCGATACTCGCGGTGCCCGTTGAACACCACGGCCAGGACTCGATCGGCGCGAAGCTTGGTCAAGGTCTCGTGGATAGCGTCGCGCGGTGTCTGTCGCGAGCGCACGACGAGTTGAAAACCGTCCACCAGGTCCTGCATGAGGACGGTGTCGGCGACGGGCAGCACCGGGACCGCATCGAGGAGCACGAGGTCGAACAGCCGCCGAGCCACCTTCAGAACGGCGTCCATCCGCGGTGATCCCAAGAGCTCTGGCCGCCTGAGGTCGGTTTGACCCGCCGCCACCAGGAAGAAACCCCCCGGCTCGACCAACCGTACGGGCACGTAATCGAGGGTGCCATTCAGCCACTCGCTCAACCCGTGGGCCGGGGGCAGGCCGAGTGTCTTGCTCAGGGATGGCCGGCGGAGGTCCGCCTCGATCAGGAGGACCCGGCGTCCGGGCTCCCTTCCCAATGCGGTGGACAGACCGGCGCTGAGCGTGCTCTTCCCCTCACCGGGCAGCGCGCTCGTCAGGGCCAAGCATTTCACGCTGCGACGTCGGCAGAGATCGAGCAGGTTCGCCGCGAAGAACCTCAGCTCTTCTCCCACGATCGATGAGGGGTCCATCAGACTCTCGACGATGGGAACGACTTTGGCCGGGGTGACGGTCCCCCCGTCAGAGAGCGGCGCCTCGCCGGGCAAACAGGGCCCCCAAGCCTTCTTCGCGGATAGCCGCTGGCCCTCAGCCTCTCTTGCCGGCCTATGATTCCTCGCTGGACGTAGCCCGGAAGAAGCGAGGTCAGGAAGATGAGGAATGCTCGCCAGAACGGGATAGCCCTGGACAGCCTGCAGAACCTCGCTGTCCTTGACGGTCGGATCGAAGTACTCGGCCACCAGAGCCGCTCCCAGCCCGACGAGAAGGCCAAGAACGGCCCCTAGCCCCACGAAGATGGGCGGCTTCGGGAATACCGGCTTCTCCGGAAGGCTCGCCGGATCGAGCATCCGGAACCGCTCGCCCTTCCATCGCTGCTCGAGGCGGCCCGACATCTGGGCATCGAGCTGCTTGGTGAGGAGCGCCGTGTAGTTCTCGTCGAGCTTCTTGTAGTCGCGGGTCAGGGTCGCCAGCTCCTGCTCGGTCCGAGGTGTTTCGGCAACGTTTGCTCGGATGTTGGCAATCTGGCGCTCCAGGGCCTTTTGCCTATCTTCGAGTTTTCTCACCTCGAAGGTGGCCTTGGCGAGCTGGTCCCGGGTGATGAGGTCGGTGTCGCCCTTGGCGTCGCCGGAAGCCTCGGCCCGGCGCGCCTCCAGCCGGGCTATGCGCGCCTTGAGGTTCTCTACATCGGGGTGCTCCTCCTTGTATCGACTTCTCAGGGCGGCGAGCTCGCGTCTCAACTCTCCCAGGTCCGCCGTCCCCGCGGCCCCCGGGGGGCCCCCAGTCCGTCCGGCTCCCCTTGCGAGCGTCTCCTGCCTCTCGCGCGCGAAGAGAAGGCTCTCCTCGACCGTCTGCATTTCCCGCTGGAGCATCTGCATGGTGGTGAGGTTCGTCTGCAGCTGCTCGGGCAACCGCCCCATGTGCTCTTCCTTGAAGAGTCGCAAGGCGGCATCCTTGTTCTCCAGCTCGCTGCGCCCGTCTTTCACTTGGGCCACGAGAAAGTCGACCGCCCCTTCGACCTGCTGCTCCCGGGACTTGATCGTCTCCTCGATGAAGAGCCGCGCGAGCCGATCCGTGACTTCCCGCGCCTTGCGGGGGTTGCTGTGGTAGAACTCGATTGTGAAACCGTCGTTTCCGCTGACGTTGATCGAGATCGCCTGGCGCATCTTTTCCACGGCCCGTGTCCTGGACTCGATATCCGGGTAGGGCTTGGTTTCCTCGAGCACTTTCTCAAGCCGCGTGCGGCTGAGGATCTCGGGCCTGACCGCCTCCAAGCGCTGGCCGGGGTCCCTGGTCGCGACTTTCGGGATGAAGGACTCGGGTACCTTCTCCGACTCGACCAGAACCAGGGCCGAGGACACGTATTTCTTCGGAAGGATGAACAAGGCCACGATCGAGAGAAGGAAGACCGCGGCCCAAGGCGCGAGTACGAGCAGAGGCCGCCTCAGCGGCGCATGAAGGAAATGGCGGAGCTGCGTCCAGTGGAACGAATAATCGTCCGCGTCATCGAGGTGATCGAGACTCGCAGCGGGACTGCCCCTACGCCCGTCTCCGCTCATGGCACGATGATGGTGTCGCCCGCGGCCAGCAGGACGTTTTGTGACATGTCCTTTCCTTCGCCGACGTGCTTGTAGTTGAACGGAATCACTTTCTGGTCCTCCCGAACGATGACGATGCTCTCGGGCTTCGCGAATTCCTTGAAGCCCCCGGCCAAGGCGAGCGCCTTGAGCACGGTCATGCGGCCCGACAGCGGGAACTCGCCCGGCCGCGCCATCTGGCCGACCACGTAGATCCGGGCGCTGGTGGCCTGGGTGACGGTGACGGTGACGCGAGGGTTCTCTATGAAGCGCTGGAGCTCTGTCACCAGGTTGCCCGCAAGTTGACTGGGCACGCGCCCGGCCGCTTGCACGTCCCCAAGGAGAGGAAGGGTGATCATGCCGTCAAGCCGGACGGTCACATCGAGGGTCAGGTCCGGCTCCTTCCATACGGTGATCCGGAGGACGTCCCCCAGGCCGATCAGGTACCCGGAGGGCGGCGCGGATGCGTGCGCCACTGCCTTCACCACCCGCTCTTGGGCGATGGCGGGACCAACGAGGCAGGCCAAGAAGCCGAGACCAACCACCACCACCCTGTTCGCACGGGCCCGCACCTTTGATCGCGTCAACGCGCTCGCCGGCTCCACGCGCCCGTGGGCGAGCGCCTCCTTCGGTATGCCGGCTGCACAGTGGAGCCTCGCGCGCCGCTGTTGGATGTCGGAGCCACCATCAAGCAAATCCATCAAGATTTCTCGCTCCCGCCTAAGCCACGATGCACCAATGAAATCGCGGTGGAACTGCGATCTCACGGCAACATCCACATCATCGTCCTCAAGGAGAGGCCCCACAATCAGGAGCCTACGGAAAATGGCCTCAGGGAAACCCTGAGATTGGCGTGGGGATGAGGAGCCCCCCGCGTCCAGCGGGCCTCGACCCACTAGGGGCGGCGGATGCAGGCGGGCCACGGCCAGACTCGTGAGTCACGCGTGCGCGCCGCGCGGCCGTCCCGAAGGGGGAGCCTGCGGGCCCGGCCAGCCAGTCTCGGCTGGAGCTCGCCTGTCAACGCCAGCCGGCACCCATTCCTAGGCTGAGAGCCGAGCAGAGCTTTGCCCTCTTCAGAGGTTCCTGAGCTCAGTGGAGCCGGCGCGGCCGAACTCCCTCCCCCTCCCCACGACCCCGCCTGACCGGAAGAAGGCGACAGGGCCCGTTGACCTATCGTGGAGCCTGCAACCTACCGATCTCGGCGCTGGGCGCTGCCGGCCGGGAAGATCAATCCTGGCGTCGGCGCGGCGAGGGGGATGCCGGCCCTCCGGGTTGAGGGCGAGCCGCCCGCAGCTTCGCGGTCGCCGCGGGGGCGCTGCCCGCCTTCGCGGCGTTGAGTGCGGACGTGATGGGGTTAGGGTTCCCAGCATCGAATCTGGCCCTAGCCGGGAGCGTGTAGAGCTGGGTGGTTCCGGTGGCGTCTACCCACGGCCAGGGATCGTTGCCAAAGAACGCGGGCTTGCTCGTCAGATAAAGGGAGTTCGGGATCGATTGTGGCGGGTTGTCCCAATGAACCGCGTTCGTGAAATAGTCGAAGTTGCCGTCACGGATGGTGGTCGAGAGCACCTTCGGATCGGGCGGAGCAGTCCAGTCGTCGGGGTTGTACCCCAGTCGCCACATAGGAGTCGGATCGTCGGCCCATGGCAATTTGGTGTTTTCGTAGGTGAAGGAGGAATACGGCGAAGGGCTTTGCCCCGCCGTACCGAGCACGTTCCCGATAAAGGTGTACCACCAGTGACCCTCGGCAAGACCGATGGCTCGCCGGTTCCCCAGGTCGCTGAAGAGCAGGGGGGCCAGGGAGCGACGCTTGCCGGTGAGGTGATTGCGCAAGACCGTGATGTAGATGCCATTGCCCCAGGTGTTGTCCCCGTCGAAGTTGAACGATTCGTTGCCCTCGAACAGTTCGTAGTGCGGCGTGGTCAGGTGGGAGGCGTTAAGGCCAACCTCCACGTAGGTCGGGGCGGTGCTGATCCAGCCATCCTCCATGTAGTTGTAGCCGATCACGTTTCCGCCACCCGAAGCCCGCATCACCATGACCTTGTTCATGTTCCAGACGATGTTGTTCTCAACTAGATTGTCAGCCGAGTAGAACGAGAACGAGATCCCGTAGCCCCCACCCCCCGGATTCGGGTCCTGCGTGCTGTGGAGATAGGAGTCGCGGAGAACACATCGGAACGACGCGTCCAGGGCAACGCTCGAGCCGTTCTGGAAGTCCGATTCAATGTTCTTGATCCAACTGTAGGCAGCGTTCGCGAACCCTATGTTGCCCTGGCCTTGGCTGCCACCCGACAGGTAGAGATCCTCGACGCCCGCGTCTCTGACCGAGGGCATGACCGGACCGTTGGCGAAGTTGGAGAAGCGGGACAGCTGGGCGGTGAAAGCGGTCCTGAAGCTCATGTGAAAGGGCGTCGTGAACGACACCGTGTTGCCGCTGGTGGAGGCTACTTCCAGGACCTGGCCCGTGGGGCGATCCGGACGCGTGAACCACGTACGCGAGACGTCGCCCGGCGGAGATCTCTTGGGGTTCCACTCGCTTGTGGTGGGATCGGTCAGCTGATCCACGACGACGATCTCTCCGACAGCCAGACCCGGATTGCTGCCCAGGGTCACCGTGCTGGCCCCCTTCGCCGCATCGGTGGCTAGGTTGACCGAGCTTGTGAAGCCAAAAAATGGAGTCCCGATGGTGATGAGGTTGGAGTTGGTTCCCACTGGCATCTTGAGCTTCGTCTGGGCCGGGCCCTGCCCCCGGAGAACGACGCCCTTCGCGATCTGCAATCGGCCCGTGATCTTGAATTCGCCGGCCGAAAGGCCGACGACCTGCCCGACCGGACATCCGTCGAGCGCGGCTTGCACGCCGGCGGTCGCGTCCGCCGAGCCGTTCCCGTAGGCGGCGGCATCGATGCTGGCACAGACAATCGTCCGAGCGGGGACCCCACCCGGGATGCCAGGGTTCCACGCGGTACGGCGCTCGGCGGGGATGATATCGCCGGTGGGCGGTCTGCTGGACACCCGGGTTGGGGGCGTGCTCGCCGGCGTTTCGCTGCTCTTGCAGCCCCCGTTTGAGAGAAGCGGGCCAACCAGGATGCCCCATAACACTGCCCGCGAGCAGGTTCTCCAGAGGTGGTCCCTTAGCAATTTGCCACCCATGGGGGCGCCGGCGTCCCTTCCCGGCCTTAGGTCATCCCACACCATTGTGTCGCGGGAGCACGCTGGCCCTCGCACACCCACTCGGAGCCACGGGTCTCGGCAAGTCACCGGGGTTGCCTACCCCCCTGGATTTCCCGAGCCGGCAGCCGGCCGACGTGTTGGTGTGTCCGGCCTGCGAGTCGGCCCAGCACCATGCGGACAAACACGGGCAGGACGGGAGCCGCTTCCAGCAGGTATCTGCGCCACAGCCGCCGCGGTTCCTGTGCGAGCCGATGGAGCCACTCCAGCCCGCTGCGGGACATCCATCCGGGGGCCCGTTTCACCTCCCCCACGTAGAACGATAGGGCAGAGCCGGCCCCGATGCCCACGGCGGGACCATACTCCCCCTCGAACCGGGACAACATGACTTGCTTGGACGGGGGCAGGCACACGACGATCAACCTCGCCCCCGTGTCCCGCGCCCGGCGCAGCACCTCGAGGGCGTGATCCGCGCCGAGATTCAGGTCAAATGTCGACGAATCGTAGCCGGTCACGCGCATGGTTGGATAGTTCGCGCTCAGCTTCTTCATCGCCGCCTCACACGCCGCCGGTGTGGCCCCCAGGAAAAAGACGGGCAGGCCGTCGCGCGCGCACCTGGCCATGAGAGGCTCGAAAAGGTCGCTGCCGCTCACTTTGTGACGCAAGGGCAGACCCAGAAGCCTTGAGATCAGTACGAGCGGCATCCCGTCGGCCAGCGAGAGGAAGCAGCGGCGGTAGGCCTCGGCAAACTCGGGGTCGCGGAGCGAGATCGCGAGGTGGTCGACGTTGGGCGTGAGAACGAAGCCTCCTTCACCGCTGGCCGCTCTCTCCGCTATGATATCCACTGCCTCGCCGATGGAAACGGCGTGGGCGTGTATGGGCCCGAAGTCCACGACGGCAAGATCTCGCTTCCCGAAGGCCGTCGTCGGCTCTTTGATTGTCTTCATCGGCGGCTACACCTCCACCTCGTGGAACCGGGCAACGCGATGAGCACCCGAAGGTACTGCCTGATCACACCCTGCCGCGACGAGGCGCAGTATGCGCGCCGCACCTTGGAGGCGGTCGCGCGCCAGTCCGAGCCACCCGCCCTGTGGGTCATCGTGGACGACGGCTCCAAGGACGAGACGCCAAAGATCCTCGAGGAATACGCGGCGCGGTTCCCGCACGCGCGCATCGTTCGCCGAGCCGACCGCGGCATCCGCAAGGTGGGTGGAGGCGTGATCGATGCCTTCTACGCGGGCTACGAGACCATCGATCCGCTTGCCTACGACTACATCTGCAAGCTCGACCTGGACCTCGACTTGCCGCCCCGATACTTCGCCATCCTTATGGACCGCATGGAGGCTGAGCCGCGCGTCGGCACGTGTTCGGGGAAACCATACTTCGTCCCGCCCGGCCTGTCCCCGGCCGCAGTACAGTTCCCCATCAGCGACGCCTCGGGGCTGATCTCGGAGAAGATCGGCGACGAGAACTCGGTCGGCATGACCAAGTTCTATCGCACGGCGTGCTTCCGACAGATCGGCGGCTTCGTGCGGGAGGTCATGTGGGACGGCATCGACGGCCACCGCTGCCGGCAACTTGGCTGGATCGCGGTCTCTTGGGACGACCCCCCGCTGCGCTTCGCCCACCTGCGCCCGATGGGGACAAGCCACAAGAGTTGGTGGACAGGCCGGAAACGGCACGGAGGCGGCCAGTATTTCATGGGCACGTCGCCTGTGTACATGCTCGGGAGCGCGGCGTACCGAATGACCCGGCCGCCGTTCGTCGTGGGTGGCCTCGGCATGGCGGTCGGGTACTTCAGCAGCCTCCTGCGCCGGGACCCGCGCTACGGCGACGAGCAGTTCCGGAGCTTCTTGCGCGGCTATCAATGGGCATGCCTGCTCAAGGGCAAGCGGCGGGCAACGGCGGAGCTCAACTTGCGTCAGGCGAGCCGCTGGAACCCGAAAGAGTAGAACGCATTCCATGGGCCAAGATGGCACTCTGACCCGCCGCCCGTCAACCACGGCCAAGCACCCAGCGAACTAGGGAGTCACGAAGGCCGCGGCCAGGGCTACGTATGGGCCCTGATAGCCGATTGAGTTCTCGGTGATCTCCCAGGTGCGGGCGGTCCAGACCGCCTGCTCGTTCCAGTCGCGGTAGAAACGGTTCGGGTAGGTGCCACCCCCGGGCGGGGTCGCGTCTCCCGCGTAGTCCATGTTGGGGCCCCCGGGCACAAAGCCCGGCGCGGGGCCAAGCGCGGAGGTCTTGTCATCGCGGATGCCGTGGTTGTCGAGCCCGCGGAAGTAGGGATAGTGCGGCTCCACCACGGAAGCGGGCTTGCCCACGTAGTTGGACCGAGAATAGGGGCTCTGGGACTGGCCGAACCAGTTGTGGAAGAACTGCCAGGACGAGTGCTCACCCCCCTCAGAGCTCATGTTGGTCAAATAGACCATGCTCAGCGGGTTCTGGCCGTGAAAGAAGTGCAGGAGGTCCAGAGCGTGGCCGCGGCACTCCCCGGCCGTGTGGGATCCGGTCAGACCCAGCCGTGCCGCTTGGAGCAGGAAGACGCCCTGCCCGGCCCGTATCTCGTTGGAGCCCCAGTGGTAAGACGAGGTCGGCATGCCGTTCCGGTAGAGATCGTCGGCGGAGAAGATCTGGTCCACTTGCCTAGCGAGGTCCGCTCCCATCGCCGAAACAACCGCCGGTGTCGCCCCGCGCGTCTGCACGTAGGTGATGGCGGCGTGGGAGTCGTAGCGTGTCACCCCCAACACCGCACCCAACCAGTGGGCGGGGTGGTAGCCGTCCACGTAGTTGCGCGCGGACGCGATCGTGGGATCCAGGCGGAAGACCTCCGCCGCCGCCCACACTTTCTCGTCGCTGTTCCCCTGGCCCTGGAGCCAGCCCCAGGTCAAGAGGGCCGCCCGCCTCAGCGTCGACCCGTACGCAACCTGCCCGGCGGCCGTGAACACGCGGGAGGCGAAGGCGCAGCTGCCCGCAAAGACGGCGCCCGACTCCAGAGTTGGGTCGCGGTAGTAACGCGGAGTCGTGTCCACACTTGGGGGGGAGGCGCCATTGGCGGCACCGTCCGCGTGGACGCTGGAGAGGACGGAGCCGTCGGGGAGCTGCATTTTCAAGAAGAAGTCCAGCTCCCACTTCACCTCGTCGAGCAGGTCGGGCAGCCCATTTCCCGATTCCGGGATGTTGAGGTCGCCGTCCGGGAACACACTGGGGCCGTCCTCCCGCGCGCGGAGCATGAAGAGGATCGCGTTGGAGGCCGAGTAAGTGAGGTATTTGTTGTAGTCTCCAGCGTCGTGCCAGCCTCCCGTGAGATCGCGCAGGCCGCGGTCCACTTGGCCCTTGGCGGGACCCGTGGAGACGTCGGCTCGGTGGCAGGCCCTCCCGTCCGCCCAAGGCCCCGCGTAAATGGGGGGCTTGGCGGTGCCGCAGCGCTGCCGGTAGAAGGTCTTGAGAGCTGTCCGCATGACGTTCTTGTATACGTTGGGTGCGATCACGAAGTCGTAGGACCGAGCGTTCAGCGATGCACTGAAGAGGTGGTAGCTTCCTCCCGCATGGAGCGGACTGAAGTCCACCCACCAGACCTGATCACCGGAAGCGGCGTCCGTGCCCCGGCTGCTGATAGACCCGCCGTCGGTCGGCACGGCGAGGGCGACCGTGCCCTCCGATGTCCGCACCTGAACAATAGAACCCGGGTCGGCGGAGAAGACTGCCACCTTCGTGTCATCCGGGCGGTACCCAAAGTTGTCGAGCTTGACGGACAGAGTGATCTGGTCGGCCCCGCCCTGATCGAGAGCGTCCGGCCGCTTCTGCCGGCAAGCCCCCGTACCCTCCACCATGACCAGGCATACGGAGAGGTACGGGAGGATTCTTCCTCCACATCCTCGTCTTCGCGACGCCGCCTTAGTGACCTTGACGATGCTGAGGGCGGAGGCTATCGTGCCCGTGAAGCCGGATCGGCGAGCGGAGGCGCGATGCCGTGAGCTTTTTCGGGAGTCGCCGCACTCCACATTCTCCATACCGCGCGCGTTCGCACGACCAGCTCGGAAAGCCCCACACCCCGCCTGGGGGTTCTTGGCTCCCAGCCTCACCGCCAGCCCGCGGGGGCCTCCTCCATGGACCAACGGACCGGGTCGGCGAGTGAGGAGGCTCGACCAGGTTGCTCCCGTGGATTCGTCATCCCGCTTGTTGCGGACAGCTCAAGCCACCCGCTTAGCTCCCGCGATATGAGCCGAAGGGGGCGGCGCTGGCGGAGGTGGACCCTTTTCCTGCTGATCCAGGCCGCAGCGACCCTGCTCCTATGCGAGCTTGCCGTGCGCCTGATCACCACGACCAACCCCGACAATGGCATGGCCATGATTGGGCGGTACCCCCTCCTGCCTTATCGGCCGGCGCCTGAAGCCGTCCGCGCCTGGCTCCAGCGCCCACCCGGCGGCTACGTGGTCGCGGACTCCGAACTGGGTTGGACGGTGGCACCGGGTGGCCGCACGCCCGACGGCCTCTACCAGGCGAACGCGGAGGGCGCCCGCGCACCCGCCGACCGAAGCTACGGCGAGCGCTCACTTCCGGGCCGGCTGCGCCTGGTCACAGTCGGCGACTCGTTCACCCACGGAGACGGTGTCGGTCTCGAGGACACCTGGCAGCGGGAGCTGGAGCGACGCCGGGCTGATCTCGAGGTGGTCAACCTGGGCGTCCCGGGCTACGGCACCGACCAAGCCTACCTGCGCTGGCGTCGCGACGGGGCGCGCCTGAATCCCCATTTTGCACTGCTCGGCATTTGGCCGGAGGACATCTGCCGAAACCTCAACGTCGTGCGCTTCTTCCTGCAGCCCGCCGGCGGTTTTGGCTTTCTCTCTAAGCCGCGGTTCATCCGGGCCGATGATCGACTCCAGACCCTGAACCTGCCCGTTCTGGAGGGCGAGCCGCTTGTGCGCGCCTTGATCGATCCTCTGAATTCGCCCCTGCTGCGTCACGACTATTGGGCGATTCCGAACGACCTTGAGCTGCACTCATGGCAGCATCTCCGCGTAGCGCGCGCTTTCGCCACGGTAGCCAATCTCTACCGTCGCCGCGAGCTGCGTCAGCGCCTCTATGCGGGGACGGACCCTGCCGGTATCGAGGTCACGGTGGCGATCGCCGAGGCTTTCGCCCGCGACGTACGGCGCAAGGGAGCGGTGCCCGTGGTCGTCTTGATCCCGATGCTCGACCTCCTCCAACGCTATGCCGAAGAGAATTCTCTGCCCCTCGCGCAAGCGCTGCGTGCGCGGAAGCTTGACGTGATCGATCTCGGCCCACCTATGGCGCGGCTCGTGCACGAGCGGGGACCGTCGTCATGCTTCGCGGCCGATTCGCATCTCTCCCCGGAGGGCAACCGGTGGCTGGCGGGCTGGCTGCTGGACCGCCTCGCGCCGTGGCTCGACGCCGCGCGCGGTCAGCCCGGCGGCTGAGCTTCGGTTGCCGGGCGGGCGGCGTGGCTTTGGCGCGGGCGCTCGCGCGAGAGCACCTCCCGACCACGTCGCGACATGGACCTGTCGGTGACGGTTGGCTAGAACAGGGTGTATATGAACGGAGCCACCGCCGAGCCCTGGGTGAACACCACCAGCAGGCCTAGCAGCGCCAGCATCACCACAATGGGTCCGAGCCACCACTTCTTGCGCACGTGCATGAAGGCCCACAGCTCGCCCAGGATGCCGAACTTCTCGCGCGATTCCTCGAAGGCCATGAGATCTCCTAGTCGAGCTCGTAGAGAGAACGACCCCCCATATTCATGCGCATGAAGCAGACCTAAGCGTCTTGGGGCGTGCAGCTTACCTGAAGACGCACGCCTCCGGCCGACGCCATACCCAACTCCCCGAGGGCACGCAGGGCCCGATAGGGCGGCAACACCAGAACCCCATTTTGCGTCAACGGCGCGGCAAGGGCCCGGGAGCCGACACCGGCCACCCTCGGCCAGCCCCGCTGCTGCAGAAAGGGTTCGAGACTGGCGGGCGTGCAGTAGACAACACCCGCTACACCGCCCACTTCAGGGACAATCGGGTCGAGGGCGCGGTCGGCCTGTGCGGGCGACACGCCGTTGAGCACGAGCACCACCGTCCCCTCGCGGCTCGCCAGGTATGCAGCCCGTATCAGCCCCGCCGGAACGCCACCCCTCGGATCCGCGCTGACCTCGATGACCGCGGCTGGTCTGGATACTTCCATGGGCGTTCCCTACGGTCTAAGGCTGCGTTCGCGGGCGGCGCGGCCTGCGTGACCAACCATCAGGGAAACCATTACGCGCGAACGACATGCACACGGTGAACGCAAGGGTCGTGCCGGCCTCCACTGGCATCCCCGCTGGCCTCCGTGAAGCCGGTTTGCCGCACGCCAGGGCGTATTGCGATCTTCGGGCGCGCAAGGCGCATCGGGCCAATGGTATCGAGATGCCACTTTATGACCTCCCGTGCCCAACCCCGACCGGCATTCCGTGACGTCCGTCCAGCGATTGCACGGCAGAATGGGCGCGCGGGCCAGCCGCTATTCCGCGATGGCACGACCAGAGGGTCTCCAGGACGCCCGAGGCGAGCTCCCGACACCCATCGTCCCTTCCAGAGCCGTCCGCGGAGAGCCGTCAGCCGGCGCGAGCGATGGCGGGCTTCCCAGGCGGGGGCCAGAAACGCTTCAGCTGCAGGAAATACTTCTCAAAGAACTCATAGCTCAGCCAGGCGACCGCCATTGAGAGCACCATTCCGCTGCCGGACTGGAGGATCACCGCAAGAGTGTGCGAGCCGACGACGCGGGCCAAGGCGAACTCGGTGCCATGCTTGAGGAAGTAGTAGGACAGGAAATGATGGTAGACATACAGCCCGTAGCTGTACTTGCCGAGCATGGTCATCGCACCGCTGTGAAAGAAACGGGCCACCAAGGACGTGGCCGGCGCGAACAGGGCGTGCAGGAGTAGGGCCACGAACACCACTCGGAACAGTCCTTCGCGCACGGACCGCATCAAGGTCAGGCCGACGTCGGTAAAGCGATGGAGCCCGAACTGGAAGGCGAGCGCCGCCCCCCCCAACAGCGCGATCGGCAGGATGGTGCGCTTGACGGCAAGCTCTCCTCTCGGCTGTCGCAGCCACACCGCGAAGAACCCACCCAGGCACAGGGCGTCCAGCTGGAAGGGCGTGAGCACGGTGGTCGCAACCGTACTCGCCCCCGAGAGCGACGCCGCCACACGGGCGGCGAACGATACCGCGGCAAGGCCGAGGGCCGTGCGCATGAGAACCCGAGGCCGGGCGCCCAACAGCCAGACCACCAGCGGCCAGACGAAGTAGAAGTGCTCCTCCACGGCCAGCGACCAGAAATGCTCGATGTACGACAATACCCAGCCGCCCTGGATCGAAAGGTAGACGTTGATCCCGTAGAGCCACGCCCATGCCTGGTGCTCCCGCAGCCCCGCAATCTCGGAACCGCGAAGGGCCGGTATGAGCGAGACGCCGAAGAACACGACGGCCAGAACGCCGTAGTACAGCGGAAAAATCCGGAGCACCCTGCGCATGTAGAAGGTGCGGAAGTACCCTGGCTCAGCGCGCGAGTCGTAGAGGATCCCGGTGATCAGGAAGCCGGAGAGGACGAAGAAGAGGTCGACCCCCAGAAAGCCATAGCCCAGAGCCCAGTTGACGGCCGCCTCGAAGCGGTTGGTGGCCGTCGTCTGGGCCACAAAGTGGTACAGCAACACAAGAAGGATGGCCAGCCCGCGCACGCCGTCGAGAGCGGGAAGGTGACCGGCAAACCCAGACCGGGGCGTGGCCCGCCGCGAAGAGCCGGCCACGGCGGGAGAGCCGACCTCTCCGACCTGTTCGCGCGCTTCCTGCGTCACCACCGGTGCAAAGCCGACCGTAGCCATCATGCTCTTAGGCCACCCGCGGCCGGAGCCTCCGCAGGCGGTGTGCCGTGCCCCCGAAGGCCCAACCTCTCCCGGGCGGGTCCCATTGCTTCCACCAGCACCTGCGCGCACGCGTTCATGTCGATGGCATTCCTGTTCTGGGCGTAGGCGTCCTCGGCGATTTCCCTCAGTCGGAGGGGGTTTTCGTCGAAGAGGCGACGCACCTTGGAGAGGACCGCGGCCAAGCCGCCCTTTTCGAACAGAAAGCCGGACTTGGCGTCCTGGAAGGCGAGCCCACGCGCTCCGAAGGGCGTACTCACGATCGGCAGCCGCATGGCGATGAACTCACACATCTTCACGTTCGTCCCGGCGCCGCTCGATATCGGGTTGAGGGCGGCGTCGGCGGCCGCGAAATATGGCTCCACCCGGTCAATTCTGCCCGTTGCCGTGAACCCCTCGAGATGAACAGGCTCCGCGGTCACGCCTCCCACGACGAGGATGTGGATCCTCTGTTCTACCAGCAGGCGCGCCTGGCTCTTCGCGAACTCGAGGAGGTACTCGAAGGCCTCGCGGTTCGGACCCCACTTGCTGGCCGTGAACAAGAGCAGCATGACGTCATCGGCGATCCCCAACGCCCGCCGAGCCTCCGCTCGGTGGGCTTCGATCCCACAAAAGCGCCCTAAGTCGACGCCGTTGGGCACCACGACCGCCTGCCGGACACCGGCATTCGCCTCGAAAAACCGAGCGTCCTCCGCACAGCAGGCCACCAAGATGTCGCAAGCCTTGGCCGCCTGAATCTCCAGCTCGCGAACCACCGCTCGGGTCAGAGGATTCCGCCACAAGTGGTGCTCGATATTGTGCGTGCTGAGTACGCGAAGCTTTCCCTGCGCGGCGGGTGCCGCGAAGATCGGATAGAGGTATGGGAAGTCGGCCACGATGGCGTCGCACCAGGCCAGCTCTTGGCGCAAGGCGGCCGAGAGTAGGGCCTCTCCGGGTGAGCCGACCGCGACGCCGAGATGCGCGCTGATCCAAACCGGGGGCAGCCCCAGGACGTAACCGGCGAGCCAATTCGCCGCGGAGGCGACTCCGCGGTCGACCCGCTCCTCGGTCCCACCGGGCCACACTTGCATCGACGACGGACGGCGGGCCAGATAGTCCGCCTTTCGTCCCGTCAGCGAGTGCACGCGCACGTCGAAACCGTGGTGCTGGAGGGCGTTGACCAAGGCAGCGCTCCGTAGCGTTCCGCCCGACATGGTCGGGTAGATCTGCAACCCGGACAGGAAGAGCACCTTGGGGCTGGCCCCAGCTGGATCGATCGGCATCATGCGGGAAGAGACAGGTCGTGGGTCTGGCACCACGACAGGAGTACGTAGAGAGCCCAAATACGCGACCAGTACAGGCCTGACCGGCCACCGGCGAAGGAGCGCCAGAGGGTCTGCACCGCTTCCCCGCGCAAGCCGACGCGCCGGGCCAAGCCATCGTCGGCGAACACCGTCTCCATCTGCGGCCGCAATCGCTGGCGTGCCCAGGTGTCGATGGGCAGGACGAAGCCCGACTTTGGTCGATCGAAGATCGCGGGATCGAGCTTGCCCAGCGCCACCTCACGCAGGAGTTGCTTCTTGCGGGGGGGTGAAAACCGGCGGATCGGGTCGACGCGGGCCACGGTCTCGGCGAGGATGTGGTCGAGCAGGGGCACCCGCACCTCGAGGGCAACGGCCATGCTGGCGGCATCGGTATCGCGCAGCAGGCGCTCGCCGACGAAGCTGGAGATCTCCAGCAACGAGATCGAGTGCAGCACGTCGCTTCCCCCAATCCGCTGCCGCCAGGCCGCGGCTACTTCTGGGGGCAAGCCGTGCTGCAGCTGCCCCTGAGCCCGGCGGACCGCGCTGCCCGCCAGGATGCCCTGGGTCTCCCGCGTGAAGAGGGCGTAAGAGACCTGGTAGAGGCCGAGCGCCTCGCGCGCCGCGCGCGCCACATCGGCGACCTTGCCCCAGCGCGTTTGGGGGGGCGCCACCTTGAGGAGGTTCCAGGACATCTCGTTCACGAAACGGGCGCCCAGGGTGACGGTGCTGTCCACGGTGCGCCTGACGATCCCTGCATCGTCGGCGCCCGGCAGCCAGGCGCCCGCCCGCAGCCCCTTGGGAATGTCCACGAAGCTCGCGTAACCGCCGAACATCTCGTCGCCACCGGTACCGGCCAGGGCGACCGTCATCCCCGCGCCGCGGGCAGCGCGGCTGACGAAGTAGGTGTTGATGCCATCAAAAGTGGGCTGGTCTATAGCATTGAAGGCGTCGGGGAGTTGTTCTTGGAAGCTTTGTTCGGTGAGGGTGATGCTGGTGTGCCGGCTGCGGATGCCCTCGGCCACCAGCTGGGCATAGTGCGTCTCGTCATAGGCGGCCGCCTCGAAGCCGATGGTGAAGGTATGCACGGAGTCTGGAACGACCTCGCTGGCCAGAGCAGCCACTGCGCTCGAATCGATGCCGCCGGAGAGGAAGACGCCCAGGGGCACGTCCGCCACGAGCTGCATCTTGACGGTGTTCATAAGTTCTTCGCGCAGTTCGGCCACCGTCGTCTTGCCATCCGCCGACGAGGGCATGTCCCAGTATCGGCGGGCCTTGCGCGAGTTCTGGCGGTGGGTGAGGTCGCCAGCCTCGATGGTCAGGATGGTGGCGGCGGGGAGGAGGTGCACGCCCTCCACAATGGTGTCCGGGCCCACCACGAAGCCGTGCCAGAGGTACGAGGCCACGGCGGCGGGTTCGAGGCGGCGAGGTATGGCGCCGCAGGCAAGGAGGGCCCGCACCTCGGACGCGAACAGGGTGACTTCCTCGCCGGTATCGGGGTCGCGAAAGATGGTCCAGTAGAGAGGCTTAATGCCCAGAGGGTCGCGCACGAGGTGGACGGCGCGGGCGCGCGGGTCCCATAGAGCGAGAGCGAAGATCCCACGGAAGCGCTTTACGGCGTCGATGCCCCAACGCTTATGGGCCTTTAGGATCACCTCCGTGTCGCACGACGAGCGAAAGATCTCGCCCCCTGCCTCAAGCTCGCGCCGGATCTCGGCGAAGTTGTAGACCTCGCCGTTAAAGGTGATCGCACACCCGGAGTCGTCGTCGACCATGGGCTGGGCGCCAGCCTCGCTCAGGTCCAGGATGGCCAGGCGTCGGTGTGCGAAGACGATCTCCCGATCCCTCGACTCCCACAGACCGGAACCGTCCGGCCCGCGATGCCGCTGTGCCTCGCTGATCCTCTCGACGAAGCCGACGATCTTCTCGCTGCGCGGCCGCGCCGCCGCCTCGCGACCGTCGAGAATCCTCCGTATTGCCCCGGCAACGCCACACATGGCTCGCTCCCCTGGTTAGACGGCTATTGCCACTCCGGGCGTGGCCCTCTGGCCCTGGCCACTATCGACTCAAGCCCGAAGTTGCCGAGGCGAATGCCCCCTGGCGATCGGCCGCTCCGGGTGCTCCGTCCACCGCTGGCAGGGCTGCTTCTGACATCGCCTCCGCCGCCCGCATCCCGCCCCTTCTTCCGACCTCCGGTGAGGCCCCGCTCCAGACCGAGACCTTGGCTCCTACCGCGACGGCAACACCCAGGATCAGATTGCAGGTGAGGGCCTGAAAGCCAATGTCCCCGTAGCACTGGGCACCGTAGGCGGCCAGGATGCAGAGAGCGGCCATGGCCGCGGCGCGATCGACGGCGCGCGTCGACCCCCGATAGCCGCGCATGGCAAGAAAGGCAGCCACCGGCACTACGAGCCAGATGCCGAAGATCCCGACCAGCCCCCCGAAGACGGCCACGCCGAGGAGCGAGTTATGGGGGAGGTACCGATACTGCCACCACTCCTCAAAGTTGGAGTAGACGCTCGTGACCTTGGCATAGGGTATGCCCCAGCCGGTCCCCAGTAGCGGGTTCCCGCCCGTCGAGAGCGTGTAGAGAAGGTTCCGGGTCTCTTCCTCCCGGCCCAGAGACGAGTTGTCATCGTAGCTACCGGCCGTGGAGAGCGCCCGCAGCGGCGCAAACAGCACCCCCGTCCGGCCCCAGCCGCCGATAACGTAAGCGAGAAGGATGGGCCCCGTGACCAGCAAGACAACGTTCACCCGCCGCTGGGTTCTTCCCCGCGGAAGCACCAAATACACGAGTGCGAGGACAAGGACCAACTCGATCCAGGCGAGGCGGCGGTTGTTCAAAGTGATGGCGTACAACAAATGGGCTGACACGAGGGCCGCGGTTAGCCAAGATCCCAGGCTCCCACGAGCGAGCGCCCAGCTCAGTGCGATGAGCACTCCGGCGACGAAGAGGAGCGTATCGTCGTGAGTCGTCATGTAGGGCGGGGGCGGCTCGATCTTGCCGTGCACGACCGCCCAGTAGAAGTACATCGCGAGCGTGCCGCGAACGAGCGCGGCCAGCAGGACGGTAAAGCCAAGCGCCTTCAGGTCGCGGGAACTGCGTACGACCGAAATGAGCAGAAGGCTGACGAGCAAACCAACGAGGAATCTCCACAGTTGGTAGTAGGCGTTGTAGGGGCTACCGCCACGTATCCAACCCCATAGGAAGGTGATGGCAATGCTGACGAAGCTGGTCAGAATGGCCGCATCCATGGGCCAGGCGCGCTTGCGAAAGGCACCGGGCAATAGCAAGCACAGGGGCACGAGCGCGAGGAGCAGGACCTGCCACGGGACGAGGTCGATGATGGGGAGGGACTCGAAGAGCCAGCCGAAGATCTGGAAGGGGCTCCGCCAGTAACCGTAGTACAGCACCTTCTCCCGCGTCGACTCCGCAGTCCAAGCTACGAATAGAAGCGCGCACAACACCCGGCAGAGCACCCAGTCCGCCTAGCTGTCAGCCGGAAAGGGGCCGGTAGGGGTGACTTGGGTTGTCGTGATGTACCGAACTGCCTTCAGGCCGTCCCTCCTGTGAGCGCTCATCGTCCATTCGTCAGGTAGCGGTGCCATCGACAGTTGCAAAGAGGAGGCTCCAAGAACTCATCCCCTACCACGCCCAGTCAACCCATCGGACGCGGAGATAGAAAAGCATCAGCACGTAGAGCACGTCATAGGTGAGCATCAAGGCAAGCAATATGGACAGACCACGCCGCTCGCTGCGGCTCTTCGCCGTTTGCATGCCCAGCAGAACGGGCACCATCACGATCGAGATTAGGAGCAGTTTGAACATGCGTTGGTGAGCCGCAGCTTCTACTCGCGATGTTGCTCGCCCATCACCTTGGCGAAGACGGCTCTCGCCTTAGGCGCAGCGCCGGGGCATCGCGTCCATCCTCCGCCGCCGGTGATCGTCGAGCCAAGCGGCTCCTGTAAACGCCGCCTCGTCTCCAACCCCCATGCCTTTTCGTCCGAAGACGCTCGCGACGCGCATCCTCCGGCAACTTGGCCGAGGGCCGGGCGGAACCTGGCTTTCCTTCCTGCCAGCGGCCTGCCGAGGCGAGCGGCTGGGGCGCATGAGGGCGTCATTCGCAGTATCTCCCTGTGTCTAAATGATTTACTGAGCAAGAAACTAAGGCGAAAAACCGCGTGATCTAAGGCATATCCCCAATATCCCCGGTGCGGTCATAACGGCTACTTTGTCGGCGGAAAAAGAGCCCCTTCTCAAGAGAAGGACGAGCCCCCGGGCGCAAGCGGGTTGGCTCCTCAAGGCAGACGGCGGCTCCTGGATGAAGGAGAACCGATGCCTTTGGGATCCCCCTCGACCCGATGGTGCCAACGTGCGCTCGTCCTTGGCGTCGGTCTTGCGATCGCTTCGCCGGCCACGGCCGCCATCCTCCCCCCCGATCGGCTCACCACCTGGAACCCCGGCGTGCCCGGCGGTGTCCCCGCCCGG
>Ga0210399_10000225_pt1 | contig 45475 bp, 38 predicted proteins | sample IncBWC14MmetaG_FD_150865 | JGI IMG/M metagenome (GOLD analysis project Ga0210399, IMG submission 150865) | Forest soil microbial communities from Barre Woods Harvard Forest LTER site, Petersham, Massachusetts, United States - Inc-BW-C-14-M | ecosystem: Environmental > Terrestrial > Soil >... | reverse complement strand
GAGACCATGCGGCGGCATTGGTAATCTTAGGGCGTGGACTACGCCTTCAAGCGCAAACGAAACCTGCAGTAAGGGTAGGCGTTGCTTGAGAAGCCCCTGTCTTCAGGCAGGGGAGTGGTCACCAGGGGAGAGGCGTATTTCACGACCTTCGCCAGACCGGCTCGCTGCTCCTCGCGGCGGGCGTGTCGATCGTCGAATCCGGCTGGCCTGGCTTCTTCCGCATCCTGCGGATCTATCTCACGCACTTCCGCGGCCAGCGCTCCGCGATGATGCAGTGGATGGCCCCCGTCGCGGGAACCGAAGCGGAGGCCTGGGAAACGCTGACCGCGGCATTGGGGCTGAAAGGCGTGAGCGCCGGGCAGCGTTGGACCGCTCCGGCGGGCGTCCCGGCGATCAGCGGCGTAGTGGAGCACGTCAGCAAGAGTCCGTGCAACGCCCTGATGCGGCTCGACAAGCCGGGGCCGGGCACCGCCGCCCTTGGCGCTGTCAACTGCGGCGGCCCGATCATGGTCACGCTAAGCTTCTACCTCTACGGCGATCAGGCGGCCGGGACCGTCGCCCGCGAGACACCGCTCTGGCAAGCGTGGATTCAAGAACGCTTCCCGATGCGCCGGGGCACGATAGCTGGGTGGTTGGCGACCAGCCGTATGTTTCATTACATTTTCTGGGGGCGGATACATATGCAAACGCGAAGGAGAATTGAGCGCAGCACGGGAGCAAGCAGAAAAGCGGGCCTTCCCGATAGGAGCCGGGCCGAGCGATGGGCGACCGCTATGACCGCGAGTCCCACCGCAGAACAAAGAGACCTGCGAAAGCGGCCTTAGAAAACCAAAGAAGTCAGGACTGCTGGGTAAATCTCCTTTTGGAGGAGCCCTTTTTGCGATAGAGGACGCGGTCGGCGGCACCGAGAAGATCAGCGATGGTCTTGCCGTCGTGCGGGTATACCGCCGTGCCGGTGCTCACGGTGATGAGTGGTTCGTCACCATCCGTGCTCAGGCGCTCGGCAATTCGATTGGCGACCCGCTGAGCAGCATGGGATTCCGCTTCGGGGAGAACCAGCACGAATTCGTCCCCTCCGTAACGAGCGGCGGTGTCAATTCCGCGGCAATGAATGCGAAGAATGTTTGCCAAGCGGCAGATAGCTTCGGTTCCCACGAGATGGCCGTGAGTGTCATTGATCATCTTCAGGCCATCCAAATCGAGCAGCACGATGGCAAAGGGGCGCCCGGTCCGCTCGTAGCGCTTGATTTCAGAGTCGAGAGTGTCGAGAAGCCGCCGGTAGTTGGCGAGCCCGGTGACCGGATCTGTGACCGCCAATTGGCGCACGTATTCATCGGCGCGTTTGTGTTCCGTAAATTCGGCGGCAAGCGCCATCGAGGTTACGGCCATGATGCCGATGAAAGCTTGCAGCAGCAGGAGAGATGTATTTGGAGACTCCCTAGCAAATGGGCCAAATCCATGGGAAGTGCCCCAGGCAGCGATCGCCGCCAAGACGTTAGTGGCAGTCGCCGCTTTACGGCGGCCAAAACGGAACGCCGCCCAGACCAAGAAAGGAATGCAAAGGTATTCCAAGGGATAATGCTTCAGCGAGGAGTGAAAGCGGCCGCCGAACACCATCCAGCCAGTAACACATAGCCCCAGAAACAGGAAAACGAGCTCCGTGATTTGTTTGTGATTCCATTGCAGGCGAGGATTTTCCCGCCACAGGAGCACCAAGGGAGTAACGGCCACGGCGCCGACAGCATCCCCGAGCCACCACGTTGACCAGATAGTACCGTAAACGTTCCAGTCCGAGAGCCCGGACAAAGCCAGGGTGGTAACGCCGGCCGTGGCGCCAACGGCTGGGCTGACCATTCCCGCAAGAAATGCAAATTTGAATATATCCTGAGCCCGCTGAAAGGCTTGACTGCCGGCGGCAAAACGCGTGACCAGATAGCAGCCGACTACACCTTCCAGCGTGTTTCCCGCTGCGATGGCGAGCGACGTCGCCAGCGAGCCGGCTGTGGTGAGGTTTACGAGGAAGGCTCCCGCCATAATGGCGGGCCATACGCGGTAGCCATAGAGGAGCAACGCGGCTAGGGCGATGCCCGTGCACGGCCAAACCGCAGTTGCGCTGGCGTTTACAATAGCCAGCTTTAGCCCGAGTTTCCCAGCCGCGAAGTAAACCACGGCCAAGACCACGAGCACGGATAGTCTTGCCAGAAATCGCGGGCGTGCCATGCGCCTCCTCGATTCGCAAGGGGGCCCTTGCTCCGCATTTGGACAGAGAAGGAGTTCTGGCAATCATTTAAAGGAGGGTGCCAGAACGCCCCGCAGTTTGTATTGTATTAAAACTATCAGTACTTTTCACGGCGGAATGACGCGGGTGTGCCAAGAAGTGACACCACTATAAAGGCGTGAAAGGGTTAGGGGCGCGTGCCTGTACCGATTACGATTTCGAGGGGCATGTTGAGTTCCTTGCCCGTCCAGAATTTTTTGAGGGCGGCGAGGATTTCGTATCTGGCTTGAGCCATTTTTTCAGGTGTGAGTTGGTCGAGGAGCGGGCGGAAGGGCGCGGCAACTTCGGTGAACTGCTCCCAATATTCTTCGAGGGTGGATGACCAGCGGCCAGGAATAATGCGGTCTTCTTCGTGGACGTTGTTGAAACCGGCGGCTACCAGCGCGCGGCGAAGACGGTCGCGTTCGCCGAAGATAAAGAGGCTCGGAGCTTCGGGATCGGGCGGGGGAGGAGGCACCGGAACGTGCTTCAGGATGATCCCCGCGGTGGTGGTAAAGAAGGGCTGCTCTTTCTTGCCCCAGGCGACCAACACGGCGCGGCCGCCAGGCTTTAATACGCGAAAGCACTCGCGGAGAGCTTTGGGGAGATCGGGGAAAAACATGATACCGAAGCGACACGTGAGGACGTCGTAGGATTCATCGGCGAAGGGGAGCGACTCGGCGTTGGCTTCGCGGAATTCGATGTTTGAGAGGCCTTTCTTGCGGGCCAGTTCCTCGGCCAGCGAGATCATGCCCGGGCCGAGATCAGTGGCGGTCACGCGGCCCGCGGGAGCGACTTCGCTGGCGATGGAGAGCGCCGGATCGCCGACGCCGCTCGCAAGATCGAGGACCCGCATGCCGGGGCGAAAATGCGCGGACTCGAGGATGGCTTCGGTGGCACCCTGCGTAAACCCCGCAATCTGGGCGTGCCATCTGCGCCAGGCAGCGACGGTTCTGTCGCCGGTCCATTCCTGATGGAGGCGCTCGCGGAACTCTTGGATTTTTGCGGGATCCGGTGCGCCCATGAGTGTTTCCGTTCCGCCCAAGTTTATCAGAATGTCTAGCTGTAGGCGGAAGCGAACCGGATGGAAATTGTATCCACCGGCGCAAGGCTAAAGATGATTTCTTGGCCCGGTGCAATCCACATGGGCGGGATGAGGGAGCCGGCGATGATGATTTCACCTGCTCGCAGGGATTCCCCGAAAATGGCGAGCAAGTTGGCGGTGTGACGCGCGATGTCGATAAGTTCGCCGGTCAAGTCTTGCAGGGACCGGGGATCGGTGAGGCTGGCGATTTCGGCTCCGTTACATAGGACGCGGGCAGCAAGGCCATCGAGAAGGCCGCCAGCGCGGGCGGGATCGCTCCGACCGAGGATGATGTGGCGCTGATAGATATCGCAAGCGAGCGTGCCTTCCACGTCCTCGGAGGGATGATCGACGTCGGCGACTTCGATGGCCGGGCCCAATCCGGCAATCGCGGCTATTGCGGTGTCGCGATCAGCCCCAGCTGGCAAATCTTTGCCGAGATGGACGGCAATTTCGGGCTCGGCTGCAGGCTTTTTCCAGCCGCCGATGGAAAGCGTTGCGTTGGACGGCACGAGCGCGTTCTGCATTAAGAAACCAACTAGCGGCGCGTTGGTATGGAGACGCTCCAGCGCGGCGGGGCTACCGAAGGCCAGTTTCCAGCCGAGAGGTTTGTGGCCGGAATCGAGGAGTTTCTGGCGGCGCCGAAGTTGCTCCGTCATTCCGCGGGAGATGCGGGGGTCTTGCCAGCACGCAGTCATGGTAGTTTGCGCTATGTAGAATTCAGTAGCCTTCCGGCGGAATTTCGTAGCCGGCGGCTTCGAGCGAGCCGGCACCGCTCCAACCCCACACTAAGACGACATCTTCAGTGCCGGTGTTGTCGAAACCGTGCCAATGGCCGCGCGGCGTGAAGATCACATCGCCATGGGCGCTGGGCTCACGGCCGTGGTCTGTGTAGATGAACCCGTTTCCTTTGATCACCACGAAGAATTCATCCACGTTGGGATGCCGATGTTTGTCGTGGCGCGCGCCGGGGGGAAGAACGGTCCAGCCAACGAGAAGCTTGTCCGAGCCGGCGGTTTTTTGATCGATGAGGAATTGCACCTGCATGTCGATCCAGCCTTCGTCACGCGACAATCCGCCGACTTTGGGGACCTCGCGTAAATTGGTGCGGTAAGGCTTCATTTCGACATTCCTCCCAAGCAGCGGTAGACCTCGTAGACGGCTACAAAATCGTGGTGCGCGAGGCCCAGGCCGCGGCAAGCATTGAGCATTTCGTTCGCGGCGGCGCCAAGGGGGACGGGGACGCCCATTTTTCGGCCGAGGTCGAGCGCCAGCAGCATGTCTTTTTGCTGGAGATTCACGTTGCCATAGGTCGCGTCGGAAATGTGGCCTTCCAGAATGAGCGGCGCACGGTAGTCGAGCACGGGTGATGCGACAACACTTTTCAGAAAGGCGTCGACGGCGACTTCGCGCGGGACGCCACCTTTTTCGGCAAGCGCAATGCCTTCGCAGAAGCCTATAACTTCGATGACGAGAGTCATGTTGAGCGCGACTTTGAGCTGCACGGCTAAGCCTTGCGCGCCGATGTAGCTGACTTTCGGGCCGATGGCGAGGAGAACCGGCTGGACGCGTTCAAATGCCACTTTGTCGCCGCCAACCATGAGTGAGGCGTGGCCTTTCGCAAGAGTGAGAGTTGTGCCGGAAATCGGCGCGTCCATCATCGTCAGCCCAGCTTTGGAAAATTCCGCAGCCACCGCGCGGCTGCTGTCGGGATCGATAGTGCTCATGTCCAGGTAAACGGCGTCTTTCTGCAGGCCAGCGATGATGCCGTTTTCACCGAGGGCGAGAGCGCCGACCGCGACGGCGTCCGTGACGATGGAGAAAACGATTTCCGATTCGCGGGCGACGTCGCGTGGCGTATTGGCCCAAAGCATGCCGCGCTTGAACATGGGCGCAGCCTTTTCCTTGGTGCGATTCCATCCGGTGACGGTGTGGCCGGCGGCTAGCAACCGCGGAACAATCGCCTGCCCCATGTCGCCAAGGCCGAGGAAGCCGATTTTCACGTCACGCCTCTTTCCTGGCTTGATGAATTTCAGGGAGTATCGTGAAGTGGTGGGTCATTTTTTCCAGAATTTCATGACGGCGGAGTAGTCGAGGTCTTCCTGGACGGCACCTTTCACGTAGCTATAGGTTTCGCGGGCGGCGGCGGTGGCAGGCAGAGCCACGCCAAGCTGGTTGGCGAGGTCGAGCGCTAGACCTAGATCCTTGTGCATCAGTCGCAAAGGAAAACTCGGAGCGTATTCGCCCTTAATGAGATTGGGAGCTTTGACGTCGAGCAGACCTGAGCGCCCCATGCTGGATTGCAGGACTTCGACCAGTTTCTCGCCTTGAATGCCGGCGCGCGTTGTGAGCGCCAGAGCTTCGGCCAAAGCATCGACCTGGAGCGCGAGGATCATGTTCATGGCCAGCTTGATGGTTTGGCCAGCTCCGTTCGGCCCAAGGTGAAACCATTTCTTGCCCATGACGCCGAGAACGGGCTCGGCTTCCTTCAGTGTTTCCGCATCGCCGCCGATCATGAACACCAGCTCGCCTTTTTTCGCGCCCCAGTCACCCCCGGTGACGGGCGCGTCCAGAAAACGAGCGCCGCGCTCGCTGCAAGCCGCGGAAATTTTGCGCGCGAGCGCCGGCGAAATGGTGCTGGAGTCCACATAAATGCTTCCGCGCTTCAGCGCCTGCATGGCGCCGTTCGCACCCCACAAAACCTCTTCCAGTGCGGGAGGATCGCTGACCATGGTCAGAAGAAAATCGGAAGCGGCAGCGGCTTCGTGCGGAGACTTGGCCAGTTTCGCGCCAGCGGCGACGAGTTCATCCGTGCGCGAAGCGCTGCGATTCCAAACGGTGAGAGCGTAACCAGCCTTCAACAGATTCATTCCCATGGGCCGGCCCATGAGGCCGAGGCCGATCAAGCCAATGGCAGGTTTCAAGAGGAGCCTCCTGGAGCGTGGCAGACGCGAAACGTCCTGTCTATTCTGCTCAAAATGAGGAGACGATTGTAGCCGAATCTGGCGGCGGAAGCGGTGGAGAAGTTCCTCTACGATTCAGGCGGTCTTGGGGCGATGGGAAAGCGGGAGAAGGCTGGATGCTCCGCCGGCCGAAGCGGCGGCCGCGGCGCTGCGAGGCTCTTGGCCAGGTTCGGCTTTGGTGGGACCTTCGTGCGCGGTTTTCGGCGCGGCGCCAAGGGAAATTCCGTTCGCCGCGGCGCCGCCGTCAGGCTTTTCTTCTATGCGTACCAAATACTGATAGGGGATTTCCCACCGGAAGTGCTTGCGTTGTCCGCGCTGCTCGAAATTTTGCTCGAGAAAAATGGACCGGCCCGAATCCGCAACGAAAATGCCGGAGGCGGGCAAAAGAATCTCGCCGGCGCGATATTGCACCTCCACGCGACGCCCGAGAAAGGCGGAGTAGCGAGCCATCCTGTACTCAGTGTCGGCGGCGCACGGTAACACGGTCAATAGTACGGAAGGCCCCCTTACCTGCAGCTGTGGAAAAACGGCTGTGCACCAGCGGAGAAAAAGTGCAGACAAGAAATCGGTTCACGCAACGACTCAGCGCCGCGAAAGCTTGGCGGCGCCGCGGCTGAATTTTTCCAGAGCCCTGGACTGCCAGTAGGAGTTCGCGCGCGCATCACCCTTCAAGTAAGCATCCCAAAAAGCGAGAGACGCGGAATGGGTGTAATCAAAAATAGCTCCACCTGGCTCTCCGTGGCTCCGCAAAACCGTGCCCGACGTGATGAAGGATGCGTGATTGGCCAAGGCCAACGCCTACAAAGAACAACCAAACTCGAAAAGGGGACATCTCTAACGAGCTTTGACAATGGCCGAAGCGAATCCTTGACTTTTCCGCAAGTAGAGATATTGTCGGCGTTCCGGGACGGGAATAAGCCCGTCGGCGTTCGGCTTCATTCGGGTAAGTCCCGCGATGGGGCGATAGGGTCTTCTTTCATGACAGAAGTAAACGAAACCGTGGGTGTGGGGCTGGCGGCATATTACGAATATATCGCCCAGCATTTGCACAAGTGGGCAAACCCGCTTTCGAACGAACAGTTCTGGCGCAAGCCCTATCCTTACGGAAATAGTGTTGGACATCTGGTGTTACATTTGACGGGCAATTTGAACTACTACATCGGTGCACGCGTCGCGGAAACGGGCTACGTGCGCGACCGCGACCGAGAGTTTACCGACCAGCAGCCACCGCCCAAGGAAGAAGCGCTTCGCGCATTTGACCGGACCATCGCCATGGTGGTGGCGACGGTTCGAAAACAGAAGGCAGAAGACTGGGGAAAAGCATACGCTGCCGAGCGCGAACCGGAAGCCGCGGATCGCTTCCAAATTTTTGTGCGTTGCGCGGGCCATGCGTATCATCATGTAGGTCAGATTGTGTACCTGAGCCGAGAGTTGGCGAGAACTTAAGGCCGGAAAAAAACGCCGGTGCGATGCGGAGTGGGCTTCGCCTCGGCAAGAAATGAAACGCGAGTGGTCGAACAGAAGCGACTGACGAAAGGCAAGGCTGCCCTGTTGCTGATTCTATCCGTCTTGGGCGCGATCGTTTCTGCGACGATGCTGCACGGCTGGCACATCTATGTGGGATTTGCCATCGTGGGAATTGCTTTGTTCCTCGGATTTATCCGCTGGAACCGCCAGGATTGAGTTCACTTGGCTGGCAATAAAACAGGGGGACGGAGCGATGCGAGATTTGTCATGGATTCCCGCTGCGTTGTCGGCGTGCGGGTTGCTCGTGCTTTCTGCTGGGGCGCAGGAGACGGGGAAGCCTGCCAAGGAGCCTGCTGCGAGCACGCCGACCCTCGACCAGTCGCTGGAATGGAAGAGCGCTTTCAATCCCACAATTTCACCGGATGGCAAGCGCGTTGTCTACGAGGTGCAGAAGGCCAATTGGGAGGACAACGCGTTCGAACGACAATTGTGGATCGCGGATACGGCAACTGCTGACTCCCATGCGCTGACCTCCGCGAAGAAATCGAGCACCAATGCGGCGTGGTCCTCGGACGGCAAATGGATCGCGTTTCTTTCCGACCGCCCCGGACAAATCAAGGACACGCCTGAAGGCAAAAAACAACTCTACATAATTTCGGCCGACGGAGGCGAGGCGCAGCAGCTCACGAAAACAGAGAATGACGTGAATGCTTTCGAATGGGCGCCGGATTCGAAGCGCATTGCTTTTTCGATGACCGACCCGGACCCCAAGTCGCTGAAGGACCGTAAAGAAAAATACGGCGAGTATTCTGTCGTTCACGCCGATTACCAGATGACCCATCTTTGGATCATCACGGTTCCGGACGGGAGCGCGCCAGCCGTGGAACCGAAGCGATTGACCGATGGCGACAAATTCAGTGTGGGAGAATTCTCGTGGTCGCCGGACGGGACGCGCATCGCCTTCAGCGCACAGAAAGATCCCGACCTGATTTCCTCAGAGACCGCTGATTTGTACGTGGTAACCGCCAGCGATGGCGCTGTAAAAAAGATCGTCAGCACGCCGGGACCGGACACCAATCCGAAGTGGTCGCCCGATGGGAAAAGGATCGCGTTTGAAACCGTCGCCGGCTCGAAATATTTCTTCTACACCAATGTGAGGCTCGCGGTAGTGGCGGCTGAAGGCGGGACGCCCCAGGTATTGACGGAAGCTTTCGACGAAGACCCGGGGCTCATAGGCTGGGGGCCTGATGGCATCTATTTCGCCGCCGAGCAGAAGACCTACGCGCATCTCTTCCGCCTGAATCCGACGACCAAGGCGGTCGAGAAACTGACTACCCCCGATCACATGGCGTCCTTTTCTTTTTCCTTTTCGCAGGACTACAAACGAGTCGCTTACCGGGCGGCCCTGGAAAATCAATATGCGGAGATTTATTCGTCCGATGTTGCGCCCTGGGAGGGCAAGAAGCTGACTGCCATGGGTGACCAGCTTAAGGGATTCACGCTGGCACACCGCCAGCTGATTTCGTGGAAGTCAGCGGACGGCACGGCGATTGAAGGAGTCCTGTACACGCCGCCTGATTTCAGTTTGAAGAAAAAATATCCCTTGCTGGTAGTGATTCACGGCGGGCCTACCGGAGTGGATCAGCCTATCGTGAACGCGGACCGTTACTATCCCATCGAACGTTTTGTGGCCAAAGGCGCGCTGGTGCTGCGGCCGAATTACCGCGGCTCGGCGGGGTACGGCGAAAAATTCCGCGCGCTGAACGTGCGCAATCTCGGCGTCGGCGATTCCGCAGACGTGATTTCCGGAGTGGATTCACTCATCGCGAAGGGCTGGGTGGACAAGGACCGCATGGGCTCCATGGGCTGGAGCCAGGGCGGATACATTTCGGCGTTCATCACTACTTCGAGCGACCGCTTCAAGGCCGTCTCCGTCGGCGCCGGAATTTCCGATTGGATGACCTACTACGCAAATACGGACATCACGCCGTTCACGCCGCAGTATCTGCACGCCACGCCGTGGGACGATCCGGAAATCTACAAGAAGACTTCGCCGATCAGCTACATCGCCAAAGCCAAAACACCCACGCTGATCCAGCACGGGGAGAATGACCGCCGCGTGCCGATTCCCAACGCCTACGAATTGCGGCAAGCGCTCGAAGACCGCGGTGTGCCCGTAAAAATGGTGGTGTATAAAGGATTCGGGCACGGCATTACGAAACCGAAACAGCAGCGCGCGGTAATGGAAGAAAACGAAAAGTGGTTCGCGCACTACATCTGGGATGAAAAGCCGCCGGAACCAAAACCGCCCGAGCCGAAGGCGGACGATAAGAAGTAGGCGCTATTCGGGTTTTCGTGGCGAAGCTCGGTCCGCCGTTTTTTCCAGGGATTCGAGCACTTTGACTACGGACCGGAATTGATGTCCATTTACGCCTTTGAGGGCGCTTGCCTCGATGCGTGCCAACTCGCGATGGACCTGAACGGCGATAGTCTTCCCCTTTTTCGACAGCCGAACAATGAAAGACCGGCGGTCCTTCGGATCGGACTCGCGCGAAATGTACTGCCGCTCGGCCAGCCGGTCAAGAATGCTGGTGAGCGTGGAGCGTCGATGCGCCAGCGCTCGATGCAATCCAGTGATGCTCGTGTCGCCCGAAGTGGCCAGATGGGAAAGTATGTGCCCTTCCCCCTGCGTAATCCCGAGACTATCCAGGAAGATACCAATGCGGTGCGTGGCGCGATGGACTTCAGGAATCAGGCGAAGCGGCTTAGCCGGCATGGGAATCGCATGAAATTATCCTTTCTCCGCTTCGCTATCGCAAGAGCACAAGCGGTTCACGGCAGCGGGCGAAGATCCGGATCCAGCCAGTCGTATCGCGCTGCATCACTTTGCAGGCGGGCCTTCGAGTAGTAATACTCGAGCAGCCGCGGATTGAAGAGGTGAGGATGTGCAGCCGCGAAAGCGTTGAAGCTCGGTGCTGGCGGCGTAAGGTTCGCGGCATGCCAGACCAGGCGCATCCAAGCCACGGTGACGGTATGGTGGTACTTGGCCGCGGCTCCGTGATGCCTCGCGAAGGCCTGAATTCCTTGCACCATGCGCGAGAGCGCCTGTTCTTGCGGAAAATGACGTGAATAGATCCAGGCTAGGCGGATGTGTTCGCGGTGGTGAAACGCCTCGCTCACGATTCTGAGCGACTCAAATGCCTCGCGGAAATCCTGGTCGCTCCACTCCGAGGGATACGGCGCTCTTCTAGATACGCCGCTCGGTGGATTAACGTTGCTCTGCTCAGAGGCTGGCATTCTCTCTCCGCTTCTTCAAAGCCTCATTGATGGCGTGATCCCAATGCCCGGCATGGCGGGCGGCGTTCTCCGGATCCCCATCGGGAGACCATTCGCGTTCGCCGATGGGTCCAAACAACGGAAAGACTGGGCCGGGCGCCGAAGCAACCCAAGACATTCTTGGGAACGACATAACGCGTTCCTCTCTACGATTTCCGATTATACGATATCGTATTATATTGCGCAAGCGGGCGCGGCGGATGGAAAAACACCCTAAGCTTCCAGCTTGAAGCGGGAGGAGGCCAGGCGATAGAGGCGGCGCCAGAGCAGGCGGTTGATGAGCACCACCACCGTGGCCATGATCAAGGTCGCAGCGAGTAAGACGTCGAACCGGCCGTCGTCGCTGGCGCTGCTGATGGTGCTGCCGAGGCCGGCGGTCGAAACAATTTTCCCCTGGAAATGAAAATATTCCGCGACGATGCTGGCATTCCAGGCGCCGCCCGATGCCGTCACCATGCCCGTGACCAGGTACGGGAAAATGCCCGGCAGAGTCAAGTAGCGCCAGCGGTCCCACGAGCTGAATCGGTAGATTTGCGCAGCTTCCTTGAGGTCCGTGGGAATGGCCATGGCGCCGGCGATGACGTTGAAAAGGATGTACCACTGCGTGCCGAGTAACATCAGGAGCATAGCGGCGATCTCCAGGCCGCCGCGCAGGCGAAGCAGAAAAAGAAGAATGATCGGAAAGAGAGCCGTAGCCGGAATGGAGGCGGCCATCTGCACCAGCGGCTGCGCGATGCGTGCCAGGCGAGCATGCGAAGCGATGGCGACCCCAGCGGGAACGGTCCATAGCGCGCCGAGGACGAGTGCGGCATTCACGCGGAGAAAAGTGAGCGCGGCGCTTTCCAGCAGCTCGCGATAATCTTCGCGGTGAAGCTCGGATAATTCGCGCGCCGCGTAGAAGACCGCAAACCCCAAACCAACGAGCACGGCGGCGGCGAGGAGGTAACCTATCCAGCGGCGCAGAGGATTTTGCTTCGGAGCAGAAAAAGTTTCCGCGGCGCGGCGTGCGCCGAGGGTGAACGTACGGCTAAGCCAGTCGAAAACGGGTTGCATGAGAAGACGGTACAAGCGCAGGACCATGGAAGCGCGGCCGATCAGATTGAGCAGTGTACTCTGCGCCACGCCGGAACTCTCAACCTGTTCGAACTTGAACTTGTCCGCCCAAACGATAATAGGCCGCCAAATGAGCTGATCCAAAAGCACGATGACGGCAATCATCGCGGCGACGCCCCACAAAATCGCGCGCATGTTGCCGCTGCTGGCGGCAGTCTGGAGAAAAGAGCCAAGGCCAGGAAGACGAAAATCGCGTTTGCCAAGGACAAACATTTCGCAGGCCATCAGAAAAAACCAGCCGCCGGCGACGGACATCATGGAATTCCAAACCAGGCCAATCGTTGAAAAGGGGAGGTCGAGCTGGGCGAAACGCTGCCAGCGGCTGAAGCGATAGATGACCGCGGCTTCGTGCAGTTCGCGAGGAACAGTTTTCAGCGAGGAGTAAAAACTGAACGCGATGTTCCAAACCTGCCCGGTGAAGATCAGCAGAATGGAGCCGAGTTCGACCCCGAACTGGCTGTGCGGAAAAATCGCGACCATGGCGAGCATCACCCCGGGCAAAAAACTCAGCACGGGAATCGATTGCAAGATGTCCAGCAGCGGAACCATGATCATTTCCGCGCGCCTCGAGCTTGCGGCGACGTAGCCGTAGGCCAGTGCAAACACCAGGCTGAGCGCATACGCAACACTGATTCGAACTAGCGAGTAAAGTGCGTAGAGCGGAAGGTCGCGGGGATTTTGCGAAATGTGCGACTGGGGTTGCACGGGGCCCAGCCAAGATCGGCCGATCGCGTAGACGCCAAAAATCGCCGCAAACACAAATAAAAATACCGCGATATCAATCAGAAATGCCCAGCTCCAGCGCGAGCCCGCGGGCCGCGTCACCTTGGGGGGAAGCGGGGTGTCGAGAACAGCCGAAGGAATGAGACTCGGCACTGGGCGTCAGGCCTCGGTGAGCGTCAGCTTGCCGGTGGCGGCGTCGTAATCGAAAATTTCGGCGTAGCGCCCCCACTGGATGGCGGTTTCGAGCTGGCGGCGGGACTCCTCCTCGCCAAAATGCTCGTCGAGCAAATCGTGGAAAAATTCATCGCTGAGCGTGCGGTTGGATTTGGCTTTAAGCGCTTGTTCCATCTGCCGCAGTAAGGGCACGTTGGCGAGAGCGGCTTTGCGGAAAATCGCCTTGCGCGCTTGAATGTCCGCTTGAGCAAACGCCTGGCCTTCGGGTGCAATCATCACCTCGCCTTCCTCGAGGCGCAGAAAGCCTAGCAGAGCAGCTGTGTCCACGGAGGGCAGCAAGGCGTCAACTTCAAGACTCAATTCGGCGGCGAGACGATGAAGGTCGACGCGGCCTCCTTGGTCGGCCAGAATCTCGAGCAGGCCCGCCAAGCCTCCGGGGCGCGTGTGGGGAAGCATGACGATCTTCGGCCGCACCACGTTTCCGGCGCCGTAGGTTCGCGGCGGAGCGGAATCGTCCTGGTGATCCGGCTGCGTGAGGATGCGATAGATGGAGTCCACGAGTTCGACGAAGTGGGCGGACTTCTTGTCACGCGGATGCGGCAGATCCACTTTGAAGTCCGCGTGGATGTGCGCGGGATTGCGGCCAAGAACGATGATGCGGTCGGCGAGGACGACGGCTTCTTCGATATTGTGAGTGACGATGAAGATCGCGCGCGTGGGAATTTTGTGACCGAGCCAAAGCTCGAGGAGTTCTCCGCGCAGTGTTTCCGCGGTGAGAACATCAAGCGCCGAGAACGGCTCGTCCATGAAGAGCACTTCGGGCTCCACGACGAGCGCGCGCGCCACACCGACGCGCTGCTTCATGCCGCCGGAGAGTTCCTTGGGATAGGCGGATTCAAAACCGTCGAGGCCGACGGCATCGATGATGCGCAGGGCCCGTTTGTGACGCTCGATGGGAGGCATGCCACGGGCTTCAAGAGGAGCTTCCACGTTTTCGAGCACGGTGAGCCAGGGGAAAAGCGCAAAGCTTTGAAAGACGATGGAAACATTGGGCGATTCGTCACCGACCGGGTGGCCATGCCAGTAAACCGCGCCGGCAGTGGCGGGAGAGAGACCGGTCAACATGCGGAGCAGTGTCGATTTGCCGCAGCCGGAGGCACCGAGCAGAGTGATAATCTGGCCGGGGTAGACGGCAAGATCGGTGGCGGAAATCACCTGGATGCGGCTGCCGTCGGGCTGGGGGTAGGATTTCTCGAGCTTGCGCGCTTCGATGATGGGAACGGTTGCGGTGTTTGCGGTGGCCATGAGCGCGTGTATTATCGCTCAACTGCGGTGTGACCGCACACTGCTGGATGAGTCCTGGCCGTTGCTTCCTGAGCCCGTTACAATTGCGTGAATAGCGCATGACATCTTCCACCGAACACTCAGACAGAATGAACGGAACCGCAGAGACTCGCGCGTGGTGGCTCGCGCTGGGCGTGTCGCTGGGGACGGCGCTGCTGGTGATTGCCCCATTTTTCTGGCTTGGAAGTGCTTCGGGGCACGACTTCGGGTTTCACGCGGCTTCGTGGCTGGACGTGGCCGGGCAGTGGAAAGAGGGAATCTTTTTTCCGCGGTGGACGGAGTGGGCCAACCACGGATTTGGGGAGCCGCGATTTATTTTTTATCCGCCGCTATCGTGGATGCTGGGAGCGGCTCTGGGCTTTGTGGTTCCGTGGAATGCCGTGCCGGGAGTTTTTATTGTCGTCGTCCAAACGCTGGCAGGAGTTTCTGCGTTTGCGCTGGCGCGGCGATTTCTGCCGAACAAGGCGGCGCTCTTTGGCGCGGCTTGTTATGCGGCGAACCCGTATGCGCTGGTCCTCGTTTACATGCGCAGCGACTTTGCGGAGCAACTCGCTTGCGCGGTGCTACCGCTGGCGTTGCTGACAGCGTTGCAGCTGAGCGGCCTAGCGGAGATTCGGCGGCGGTCCTGGCCTCGGTCGATGGGGTCCTTTGCGGTGGCGTTTGCCGCGGTGTGGCTATCGAACGCGCCGGCCGGAGTGATGGCGAGCTACAGCGTGGCGCTTATTTTTGCCTGGGTGGCGGTCGAGGAAAAATCTTTGCGGCCATTGTGGCGCGGCGCGTGCGGATTGGCGCTGGGATTCGGATTGGCGAGTTTCTATCTTTTGCCCGCGGCGTACGAACAAAGCTGGGTGAATATCACGCAGGCACTTTCACAGGGATTGCAGCCCGCGGACAATTTTCTCTACACGATGACCAACGATCCAGAACATACCGTGTTCAATTGGATCGCATCAAGCGTGGCGGCAGTTCTGATGGTGATGACGGGGATCGCGGCGATTGCAGCGCACCGAGGGACGATTGGGGAACAAGGAACAGATACGAGAAGGAAGATGTGGCGGGTGTTGCTAGCGCTTTATGCCACGGCAGCGATTTTGATGATTCGACCTAGTTCGTTTTTATGGGCGCATCTTCCGAAACTACGCTTCATGCAGTTTCCGTGGAGGTGGATGGCGATTCTCGCAGTGCCGTACGCTTACTTTTTTGGGGCGGCGAGCACGCGACGACGCGGGACGCGGATGTGGGGCGCTGCGATGATTCTAGTTGTGGCCGGCGTGGCGACGTTTCTCGTCGAAAACGCTTGGTGGGATTCCGAGGACATCTCAGTCTTGCGGGAAGCGATTGCCAACGACCGGGGCTTTGAAGGAACGGACGAATACGACCCACTGGGCGATGATCATTATAACTTGCCGGAAAAAGCGCCGCGCGCTCAAGTTCTGCCGGCAGAGGAATCCGGGGGAAACGCGCCGCAAGCGCAGATCCGTATCGAGCGATGGACCGCGGAAGAAAGAAACTTGCGAATCACCTCGAACGAGCCGGTGAGAGTTGGGCTGCGGTTGCTCTACTATCCGGCGTGGCGCGTGGAAGTAAACGGCAAGGCCGTGGCAGCACAGCGCGCGGAGGCAAATGGGCAGATGATCCTGTCGCTCTCTGCGGGAACGGAGCGAATCACGGCTCGGTTTGTGCGGACCGCGGATCGGAAGCTGGGAATAGCCATCTCCGTGGTCGCTATGCTGGCACTCCTTGCACTCCTAAACGCCGGGGGTATGCGCCTTCTTTCGGCAAGCCCTTGAACCACAGGTTATTGGAAGCCGAGTTTACCGGCGGCGAGCTTTGGGCGGTGGCGAGAGCATCGGCGGCGGGGACTTGTACGTCGGGCTCGACGCGAACGAGCAAAGTTCGGTCCAACCACGATTCCAGCCTGTTGCGAGGAAGTTTCCTGGCGGTACAGCTCATGCGACAGTATCCGGAGAGCCAGTTTGAACAAGCGAAAAGAGACTCCTCGGCCTTTCGAGCGATGCGCGCGATGGGCCCGGTAAAAATCGAATAACGCTAGCGGCGGTCAACGGTGGGGTGGCGGATGTCCTGGCCCTGGACGAGGTAGATGACGTCTTCGGCGATGTTGGTGGCGTGGTCGCCGATGCGCTCGAGGTTTTTGGCGACGAGGATCAATTCGAACGCCGGAAAGACGACGCTGGAGTCACCCATCATGTAGGTGAGCAATTCACGGAAAATCTGGTCGCGGTAGTGATCCACCTGATCGTCGGTGGAAAGGACGCTCTGCGCGAGCTCGACGTCGCGACGGACGACGGCGTTGAGGGCGTTGCGGACCATCTCTTCGGTAAGTTCGCTCATGCGCGGCAGATCGACGTAGGGCTTGACGCGCGGGTGGCGGAGGATGCGCAGGGCTCCCTGGGCAATGTTGACGGCTTGATCGCCGATGCGCTCGAGATCGTTATTGATGCGCGAGACGGCCAGCACGAAGCGGAGATCAATGGCCATGAGCTGGTGCAAGGCAAGAAGCTGAACGACGCGGTCGTCGATTTCTATCTGCAGCTCGTTGATAGCGTCTTCTTCGGCGAGGACGCGCTTGGCGAGCTGCTCATCGGATTCCAGAACCGCATGAACGGACTGGTGAACGGCGCGTTCCGCGAGGCTGCCCATCCAAAGCAGGCGCTCTTTCATTTCGTTGAGGTCTTTTTCGAAGTGGCGTTCCATTAAACCCTTCCCGTAATTTTTCAGAGCCGAAAAGCAGGTTCCTCCCGCCGCGGCGGGCTCGGAATGGCAATCAAAAACAATAATTCCAAAACACGGCTTTAGCCAAAGCGGCCGGTGATGTAAGCCTCCGTACGGGGGTCACCCGGCGTGGTGAACAGGTGCGGCGTGGGGCTGAACTCGATGAGCTGTCCGGTAAGCAGGAACGCGGTGAAGTCGCTAACGCGGGCGGCTTGCTGCATATTGTGGGTAACGATGGTGATGGTGCAGAGGTCTTTTAGTTGCACGAGAAGCTCTTCGATTTTCGCGGTGCTGATGGGATCGAGGGCCGAACACGGTTCATCGAGAAGAAGCACTTCGGGTTCGACGGCGAGGGCGCGAGCGATACACAAGCGCTGCTGCTGGCCGCCGGAGAGTTCGTAGGCTGACTTGTGAAGGTGGTCTTTCACTTCGTCCCAAAGCGCGGCGTGGCGCAAACTTTTTTCGACGGCTTCGGGAAGAGGAGTTTTCGAGCCATTGATCTTCAAGCCATAGGCGACGTTGTCGAAAATGGACTTGGGGAAGGGATTGGGGCGTTGAAAGACCATGCCGACGCGGCGGCGGTGGGCGGTGACGTCCTGCGCAAGGATGTTCTGGCCATCGAGAAGAATTTCGCCCTCGAGGCGCGCATGGCGAACGGTTTCGTGCATGCGGTTAAGGGTGCGAAGCAGCGTGGACTTGCCGCAGCCGGAAGGGCCAATGAGCGAGGTGACCTTGTTGGTGGCAATGCCCATGCTGACGTCGAAGAGGGTCTGCTTGGGGCCATAAAAGAAATTGACCTTGGTGATGGTCATGCGCATAGCGAGAGCGGACGACGTGTCGCGGGCCCCCGCGTTTGTAGCGATGGGTGGAATGTTCACGGACACTGCTGGCCTCACAGTAGCGTGCATTGGTTAAGACCTCGGAACCGCAATGCCCCGGGAAAGAATCGCCCGGGCGACGATGTTAATGATCAAGATCAAACCGAGCAAGACCAGCCCCGCAGCCCAAGCTTGACGATGCCAATCATCATACGGAGTGAGGGCATAAGTATAGATCATCGCCGGCAAAGAAGCCGTGGGTTGATTCCAGCCAGCGCTCCAAAAGCTATTGCCGAAGGCGGTAAAGAGGAGCGGCGCAGTTTCACCGGCGACACGGGCAAAAGCCAGCAGAATGGCGGTGAGGATACCTCGATAAGCGGCGGGCACGATAACGCTGGCAATGGTTTTGGTCTTACTAGCACCAAGGGCCATGGAGGCTTCGCGCAAAGCGTTCGGAACGGCGCGGAGAAACTCCTCAGTGCTGCGCAGGGTGATGGGAATCATGATCAGGCCGAGAGCAAATCCGCCAGCGAGTGTGGAGAAATGCTTGAAAGGCAAGACGACGAGGCTATAAGCAAAAATGCCGATGACGATGGAGGGCACGCCGTTCAGCAAGTCGGCGGCGTAACGCACGATAAAAGCGGTGGTGCCGCCGCTGAATTCGGCAAGATAAATAGCGCCTAAGAATCCGATGGGAACGCCGAAGATCGTAGCGAGCAGAAGCAGCTTGCCGCTGCCAACGATGGCGTTGGCCATGCCGCCGCCGGTCTCGCCGACAGGCGTCGGCAACTTGGTAAAGAAGTTCCAGCTGATAGATGTGCCGCCGTGGTAAACGAGGTAGCCAAGGATGAAGAAGAGCATGGAAACAGAAACCAAGGCGCACACTCCGGTCATGGTCAGCATGAAACCGCTCACGAACTTGCGCCAACGCAGACGAGGGCTCATGCATGCCCCATTCCAGCGCCGCGCTGGGAAGTAGCTACAATCAGCAGCCGAGCGAGCCCGTTGAGAACGAACGTCAGAAGAAAGAGTACGAGCCCCAGCTCAATGAGGGATTGATAGTGCAGATTGCTGGTAGCCTCGGTGAGCTCGTTGGCGATAATGGCAGCGATCGAATAACCGGACGAGAAGAGCGAGGCCCTGATAATAGGCTGGTTGCCTATGACCATGGTGACGGCTATGGTTTCGCCGAGAGCCCGTGCAAGGGCCAGGAAAATCGAGCCCAAGATGCCGCCGCGGGCGAAAGGCACGACAACCTTCCAAGTCGCCTCCCAGCGTGTGGAGCCGAGAGAAAGAGCGGCTTCGCGCTGGTCGCGTGGTACGGACAGGAGCACTTCACGCGAAACAGAGATGATGTAAGGAATGATCATGATGGCGAGGACCGCACCAGCCGTCAGAAAACCAAACCCGTAGGCGGGGCCTTGAAAGAGTGGCAGAAAACCGAGCGACTTCTTAAGCCCGGGCTGAATGTAATCGCGCATCAACGGAATGACGATAAACACGCCAAGGATGCCATAAATTACGCTGGGCACAGCGGCAAGAAGATCGATGAAGAATTCCAACGTATCGGAAATTCTTGCAGGGGCGAGTTCCGCGAGGAAAATAGCCGCGCCGATGCCGAGCGGCACGGCGATCACCAGCGAAATTGTGGCCGTGAGGAGCGTTCCGTAAATGAAGGGCAGAGCGCCAAACTGGTCGAAAACCGGATCCCAGACGGAAGTGCGGAAAAAATTGAAGCCGAACTTGTGCCGCGGGAGAACGGAGTCTCGCCACAATTCGAAAACGAGCAGCACAGTGACAAGCACGACTGAGGCAGCGAATAAAAAGGTGATCATCCGCGCGATTTCATCGCCTTCGCGGAGCCGAGCAAGAAACGAGCGCGAGCCCGCAATCGGGCCCGCGCTCGGAACGGTAGTCGTCGTCGTTGCCATCTTACTGGACGTTGTTTAGAGCCTTCAATTCCTTCGTCACAACTTCCTGTGGCAGCTTCGCATAGGACAGCGCCTCGGTGTAATTCTGGCCGTCCGCCAGCATCCACTTCACGAATCCCTTGATGGCGTCGCGCTTCGTGGCGTCGGAAAACTTAGCTGGAACGAGCAACCAGGTGAAGCTTGAGATGGGGTACGCCGTCTTGCCAGGTGCGTCCGTGATGGAAACTCGGAAATCGTCGGGCATGTTTTTTGCCGCGCCCGCTGCCGCGGCAGTGACGCTTGCAAGGTTCGCCTTGATGAAGGCGCCAGAGGAGTTCCTCACGCGACCGTAAGCCATTTGATTCTGGATCACATAGATCAACTCAACGTAGCCAAAAGAATTCGGCGTATTCTTGATCGTGCCGGCCACAACCTCATTGCCCTTGGCGCCTAGACCCACGGGCCAGTTGACGGACGTGCCCTTGCCGACTTTGGCTTTCCATTCATCGCTGATCTTGGAAAGATAGTCGGTCCAGATATAAGTCGTGCCACTGCCGTCCGACCGATGCACAACGACGATATCGTTCGCCGGAAGACTCACGCCTTTGTTGGCGCCTGCAATCGCGGGATCATTCCACTTCGTAATCTTGCCCAAGAAAATTCCTGCGAGCGCTTCTGGCGTGAAGTTGAGTTCAGCAGAAACGCCGGGAATGTTGTAGGCCGGTACGTCAGCCCCCAGGACGGTGGGGAAGTGGAGAATTCCAGATCCATGTTTGTCCGAATAGGCTTTGAGTTGTTCGTCGTTCATGGGGCCGTCGGTGGCGCCGAAATCCACTGTGCCTTCGGTGATCTGCTTGATGCCGCCTCCGGAGCCGATGGATTGATAGTTGATCTGGAGGTTGGTGTTTTTCTTGTGGTATTCGTCGAACCACTTAGAATACATGGGGTAGGGAAATGTTGCGCCGGCTCCGTTGATCGAGAGCGCGCTATCCGCCCAAAGAACGCCAGCAACGGCGAGAACTACCAAGAGCAATCCTGCAAGTCGCTTCATATGTGATCTCCGTCTCAAATGACCGTTGTTTCTGTTCGTGTTTGTCTTATCCAGGGAAAACCAAGTATGTCCCCTAATTGTTACGGCATTGTTACAACTGATTCATTGTTGCTTGAATCGGCCCGTGATTTAGGGGCTAGCGGCAAGACTTAAGCTTCTTCCGATGAGACACTTAGAGCCGAGGGCTGGGCATGAAATGAAAGGGCAGTCCGCCGTGGCGGACTGCCCTTTTTCCGTCCCAAGCGAGGGGCGGACGCAAATTGCCCGGACGCAACTAGGGCAGGTAATAGCGGAAAGAGGTGAACACCATGTTGTCGATGGCCTTGGGCGCGATGCTGGCGGCACCGCTCCAGCCACTCTTGGTTATGTAAGAGTACTGCACTCCCCAGCGGAGCCCGCCCTTGGGACCCTGGTAAAGCTTGTGCCAGAAGCCGAGTGTGCCTTCCTGGATGAGCCGGATGTCTCCGGCACAAGTGCCACCAGCAGATGGAGTGAATTGGTTGGAGGTCGCATTTTCCGTGCTGCAACCGCTGTTATTGGCAAGCACGTTGCCGTACCCCCCGATCTGATTCAGCTTGAAGGCCGTCGCCGTTGTAGCAGCAACAGCCGGAGTGGTGGCTGTGGCTGGGATAGCAGGCGTCTTTGTGACGGTAATGGTGTTATAGCCAGTATAACCAGCGCGCCAAGCGTACTCATCGCCGTAGTAGATATAGATGTCAAACTTCGGAGTGGGGTGGACTTCAAGCCGAACGAGTCCATGAGCTGTGCGAATCAGGGCTTGTGTGCCGTCCGGTCGGACCGTAAGGTCGGCGAGTTGCGCGGAACCGTAACGGCCAATGCCGTCACCTGCCACACCTTTGATGCCAAAATCCAACTTCTTCCCAAAGGCAGGCAGATCCGCGCTGACGCCGAAACCGCCGCCCGTGCGAGAGTCATTAAAGGCGCCAAGCGCACTAGGTGCGGGCTTGGGGTTGGTGGGGTCCGCAGCGCAGTTAAGCGTGGTTGGGATAGCTGGAGGAGCAGTGTCCGTTGAATTGGTGCCCACGACGCCGCAAGGATAGATCCTATTGCGGAAATTGCTGACGATCCCCAAGAACTCGTAGTGGCCCCACCCCGGATCAGCAGCGGCTTTCACTATGAAGTCAGGGGCTTCGTTGACGGTGTAGCCGGTCGGATCAAAGGCGTTATAAAGGCCCCCTGCAGCTCCAGGAGCATTGATGAAAAAGTTTCCGGTGGTAGCAACTGCCGCTGAGCCGACGGTAGTAGTAGTGACTGCTGAGAATCCGCGGCCACCGAGAGTCGCTTGCGGACCCTCGACTGAGACGGCCACAGCAAACTTACCGTTGAAACTTTTCACCACTCGGAAACCATACTGACGCGCCCAAGTGAAGCCGACTACATATTGTGGGTCGATCATCATGGGCAGCCATTCCACACGATTCTCGATGCCCTTGCGGTTTTCGGTAGCCAAAGTCCACATCTGACCACCCGATACCATCCACCCGTTGTCCGTGGCAAGAGAACCCCAAATCTGGCGCTGGCGGAACGGATAGCTGTTGCTCTGGCGATTGTTCGAAGTCACACCTGCGTTGAGGAAGTCCCCCTCGTAGTATCCGGTGAGCTTGACACTGCCAATTTTCGAATCCGCAAGCACAGTGAGGCGACTCTGTCTTCCCGTGAAGTTATTTTCCGAAACTTTAGAGAGTGCGTTGCCGGGATATGGAATGCCAGTAAAGGGAGTGTTGATATCACCGCTAGTGGCACGGGTGCGGTAAACCGTTTCCGCAGCGACGAAACCCCCAGGCGTGATATTGACACCCTTGTACTTGATTGTAGATGGACCTGTTTCTTCCGCCATCTTCTGTTCGGCTTGTTCCGTGGCCACCGTGGTCTTGAGAATTTCGTTGCTGGCCTTCAGGTCGCTAACAGTGGAGTTGAGCGAGACGGCGGCGGACTTCACTTCGGCAGTGGAGTTCACGGCTTCGTTGGCTTTGGTGCTAGCTTCGGTGGCACGAGCGTTGGCAGCCGCTGCCGCTTCGCGCGCTTCATCGATCTGGCGGTCGCGCTTGGCGAGCTCTTCCTTCAGCAGCTGGAGCTGCTCCTGCTGCGATTGCAGAGTCTGGCGGAGCTCTTCGAGCTGGGCCGCGATGGCTGCGTCGGACTTGTCAGCCTTCTTGGCCGCTTTGGGTTTCGCCGGCTGAGCCTTGGCAGGTTGCGGGTCGGCGTTTTTCGGTGTATCAGCAAAAGCAGTTCCGGAAATGAGGAACATCGATAGTGTGAGTGCAGCTAGTTTTTTCATTGCCTCTCTCTTTGGAGCAAAATTCGACTTGATACCGAAAGAATGCATTCCACCCCGCGGCGAAAGGTAAAGGCCCCGTCTTACAACTACGTCAACCGAATGTGAATATCCTGTAACAATACTTGGGAATTCACGGGAAACCATTGACGTATCAGAGGTTGCGGACTTTTCGGCGAGTCAACAACAGCAGCCAAAGGCCGAGACAAGCCGAAAAAAGCGTGCCTGATGAATGTCTCGTCCGCTGATGGGTTGTACGAAAAACCGAGTCCGCACTAAACCTCCAAAGGGCGCTTCGCCTCGGCACCGCGAGGAGGGACCTACTTCGGTGCGGAGATGGTATAAGCGAGGATGATTTGGGTCAAGCGATATTGGTATTTGGCATCCGTGTCGGCGATATCGGCTTCAGTTTTCTGGAGTTCGGCTTGGCTGAATTCGACGATGGAGCCCAGACCGAGATTGTAGCGGGATTGCGCGAGGTCGAGGGCCAGCCCAGCCTGCTCGCGCAACTGTTGGGTGACGGAAAGACGCTCGAAGGCGCGGTTGGTGTCCTGCCAGGAGGTACGCACGTCGCGCGCGATGTTGTTGCGCAGGCCGGCAAGCCTTTGACGATTGACATCGGTCTGAAGATCAGCGGCTTTGGCACGCGCGCTAAAGAGAAAACCATTGAAGACCGGGATGTTGATATTCAAGCCGACCGCGCCATACCAGTTGGGGATGTGATTGTCGCGAACGGGAGCTTCGCCAACGACGCCGAGTGCGCTGACGGTGGGGCGCTGGAGGTCGTGTTCGGCGCTGCTGAATTTTTGCGCGGCGGCAACTTCCTCCTGGAGCGCAGCTACTTCCGGGCGATGCTGAAGGGCTTGTTGAATGAGCGGGAGAACGTCCAGAGCGGGGGACGTACTGGCCACCTGCTCCTCGACGAGTTGGAAATCCTGCTCGTCCGGGTAGCCAAGAATGGCCGACAGGGAGGCTAGCGAACTTTGGTAGTTGTTCTGCGCTTCCAGGAGCAAGAGCTTCCCGCGGGCGAGGTCAACCCGCGCGAAACTCAGGTCGAGTTCGGACTTCAGCTTGGCGTCGGTGAGCGCTTTAATCTTGTCGACAAAGAGTTGGCGGGAATCGACCGTTTGCTGCGCCACAGTTACCAGCGCCTTCGTTTCCAGCACATTGTAAAAAGACTGATCGACCGCCAGGATGATTTGGGCGGTGGCGGCAATGGCGTTTTGATCTTCGGCCCTGGCTTGAGATTCGGAGCTAGAGAGCAGATTCGTGGAGCGGCCAAAGTCGGTGATCAACTGGCCGACCGTGGCGCCAGCCGCGGCGCGCGGGAATAGGATGGGATTGTTGAGGCCGCCGGCGGCCAGGCGGCTTCCGGGATTGGAGTCCACGGCGGTCACACTGAGATAGGCGTTGGGCAGCAGCGCGGAGCGAGCTTCGCGGACATACTGATGCGCCACAAGAGCGCGGAGTTTGCCAATGGTAATTTGAGGATTGTTTTTCAGGGCCAGAGTTTCGGCTTGAGCCAGCGTTAGTTCCCTGCCGACGGAGGCCGGGGGAACCGGCGCAGGAGAAGCCGACGGATTTGCGGGCGCCTGCGCTCGAAGTGGGGCGTAAATCAGAATGGAAAGAATGCCAGAAGCAAGAAGAGTGCGCCTCATGCCTGGGCCTCCTGAGGACTCGTTTCTTTTCCGCGGTGCACGATGAGGTAAGCCGCGGGCACGAGATAGACGGTCACAACAACAGAAACAAGCAAGCCACCGATGATCGCGCGAGCCAAAGGAGCGTATTGTTCGCTGCCGGGCTCGGTGCCGAGAGCCATGGGGATCAGGCCGAGAAGAGTTGCGAGCGAAGTCATCAAAATGGGGCGAAGACGCAAACGAGAAGCCGTCGAGACGGCTTCCTTCAGCGGTTTGCCGTCGTGATGGAGATGCCGGGCAAATTCGACGATCAAGATGCTGTTGGAAACGACGATGCCTACCATCATCACCAGGCCCATCAGCGACATGACGTTCAGGGTCGTACCGGTCGCGAGCAGGAATAGGAGCACGCCGGCAAGGCCAGGCGGAATCGCCAGAAGAATGATGAAAGGATCCTTCCACGAGGCAAACTGCGCAACAAGAATCAGATAAACCAGGACGACGGAGAGAATCAGGCCCATTCCAAAGCTTTTGAAGGAAGCGCGCATGCCCTGCACGGAGCCTCGCAGATTTACGCGCACTCCTTCCGGTAACTTGGTGTCCTTGATGATGCTTTCCACTTGGCCGGTCAGACGGCCAAGGTCCTCGCTCTTCGGCGACACGTAGACATCAATCACGCGAAACAACTGGTAGTGGTCTACTTCCGTGGGAGAAGGGATGGTGCTGACTTTCACGATGCTATCGAGGGAGGTTGGTTCGGTGCTCTTGGCGCCGCGCAAGGGAATCTGCTTCAGATCGGACATGGTCTTGACCTGATCTTCGGGATACTGGACCGTCAGCATGTAGGGGTTGCCGCTTTTCGGATCGACCCAATAGTTCGGGGCGATCATGCCGTTGGAAGTGAGGGCGGTGATGACGTTGTCGACGATTTCCTTTTGCGAAAGACCGAGGAGACTGGCTTTGCCGCGATCCACGTCGAGCTGCAAAGCGGGGTAATCGATGTCCTGGGGGATGAGCACATCGCTGACGCCCCCGAGACTGCGAACTGGAGCGGCGATTTTCGATGCTGTGGCGTAAACGCTGCTGAGATCATTGCCGCTGACTTGTATGTCGATCGGTGCCGGCAAGCCGAGATTGATCACCGCATCGACGAGCCCACCGGATTGAAAGTAGGTGCTGAGCTGCGGGAGTTGCTGGCTTAGCTGCGTACGCACGCGACGCATGTACTCGTAACTGCCGACCTTGTGGCCCTCCTTGAGACTCACTTGCACGAACGCGGTGTGCGGCGCCGAATTAGGCGTGTAAATCGCGGAAAAATCGGTGGTGATGCCGATGTTCGAAACGATGATTTGCAGTTCGCTGGGGGGCACCACCTGGTGAATGATCGCCTCCACTCGTTTCACATAGTCCTCGGTAAGCTCAACGCGAGTGCCGGAAGGCGCCTTCAGGTTGATCACGAACTGGCCGGGATCGGTTCTTGGAAAGAAAGAGACGCCCAGGAGAGGATAGAGAGAAAGAGAGAGCAACGAGATGCCGGCGAGGCCAACGACGGTGTTAACCGGTTTCAACAGCGAGGTGGCCAGGGTGCGGTCGTATTTCTCCAGCATTTTCTCGAAGTAGGAATTGAATGTTCTGATGATCCATACGTGCGGTGACTTGGAATGCTCACCTACTTCTTCATTAGCCTGGTGTTTTTTGATGAGCTTGGCGCAATAGAGCGGGACGACGGTCATGGCCACAAAGTAGGAAGCGAACAGGGAAAGAATCACCGCCGAGGCCAGCGCCATGAACAGGAAGCGGCTGACGCCGTAGAGAAACACCACGGGAAAGAAAACGATGGCGGTGGTGATGGTGGCGGCAAGGACGGCGAGCGCGACTTCCTGACCGCCTTTCTCCGCGGCGACTTCGGGTGGCTCTCCCATCTCGAGGTGGCGAAAAATGTTTTCAAGCACAATGACGGAATTGTCGATCAAGCGTGAGAACGCCAGCGCGAGTCCGCCAAGCACCATGGTGTTCACGGTGCCGCCGCTAGCGCTGATGGCAAGAAAGGCGGCAAGCGCCGAGAGCGGGATGGAAAGAAAGACGGCGAGAGTCGCGCGCAGGCTGCCAAGGAAAAGGAGAATCATCACGCCGGTCAGGATTAGTCCGATGGAGCCTTCGCGGACCAGGTTGGCGATGGCCGTTTTCACGAAGATAGACTGGTCAAAGACGACGCGAGTGACGAGCTGTTTGGGAATATCAACTAAATGCCGGAGAGCTTCCTTGATGCCGTCGACCACCGCAATGGTATTGGTGTCGCCACCCTGCTTCAAAATCGGGAGGTACACCGAAGATTGGCCGTCGACGCGTACGATGTTGGTCTGGATGGCGCTGGCATCCACGGCTTTGCCGACATCCCCTACGAGTACGGAGGATTGGCCGACCGTTTTTAAGGGCATGCTGTTGATGAATTTGGCGGTGGGGGCCTGGCTGTTGGAATACAAGTTGTAATCGATGGGCCCGATCTTGACGTCGCCGGCGGGAAGAATGAGATTGCTTTCGTTGACGGTGCGCACCACGTCCATGGGGCTCAGTTGGTTTGCTTCGAGCTTCATGGGATCGACGAACACCATGATCTGGCGATACTTTCCGCCGAAGGGCTGCGGAACCGAAGCGCCCGGAACGTTGGCGATTTGATTTCGCACCGTGTAGCGCCCCAGGTCCTGCAGGTCGGTTTCGTTTAATCCCTGGCCCTTCAGGGTGATCAGGCAGACAGGCAAGCTGGAAGCGTCGAACTTCAGCACCACAGGTGGGAGTGTCCCGGGAGGAAGGCGGCGGAGGTCCGCCATGGCGAGATTGGAAACCGTGCTGAGGTCGGCATCCGCGTTCGTGCCGGGCTGAAAGTAGATTTTGATGAGGCTCACGCCGGGAAGCGAGCGTGACTCGATGTGATCCACACCGCTGGCCAAGGTAAAAAACCGTTCGAAGGGATTGGTGATGTTTGTTTCGATCTGCTGAGGCGGCATGCCAGAGTAAAAGGTGGCCACCACAACGACAGGAATGTTGATGGGCGGAAAAAGATCTACCGGCATGCGCACCAGAGTCACAGTGCCAACGATGGCGATGACCAGGCAAGCGACGATGATGAAAAACGGATATTTGATCGAGAAGCCTGACATCAGTTCTCTCCCGCTGGTTTCGAAGCCACCGGGCCGACTTCTTTGGGTTGAATCTTTTGTCCGCTGCGGAACTGGCTGCGATTGCCGATGACCACGCGATCTTTGTCCGTTAAGCCGGAGAGCACTTCCACGCGGACACTATCTTCCAGACCCAGCCTCACGTGGCGTTCCTCGATGCTGTTATCGGGGTTGACAGCCAGCACGGTGGCATCTTCGCCGTTTCGTGTGACCGTCTCCAGCGGAACGGTGAGCGCATCTTTTTTCTCGCGAAGCGAAAGCTGCGTTTCCGCGTACATGCCGGGAATCAGATGGCCACCGCGGTTGTCAAAATCGATTTCCGTCTCCATGGTACGGGTCTGGCGGTCCAAAGAATCCGCGAAACGCGACACTTTGCCCACGAAATCCTGATTCAGCGCCTGCACGCGCGCTTTCACCGGGTCGCCAAGATGAATTTGCGCGGCGACTGATTCGGGAATGGGGAGAACGAGTCGCAGTTTTGAGATTTCCACCAGCCTTACGACTGGCAGGGATTGCGTGCTGCTGGAAGTACCCGCGGCAATGAGCGCGCCGGTATCGGCATAACGCGCGGTAACCACGCCGGAGAAGGGCGCGACAATGCGCGAATAATCGGAGAGGGCGGCGTACTGCTTTTGATTGGCCTCGGCGACTTGAAGCTGCTGCTGCGCCGAGGAGAGCGCCGCGCTCGAACTGGAAACCTGGGCTTCGAATTCCAGGTCCTTTGCTTGCGAATCGTCGATCTCCTGCTGCGCCACCAAGCCGGCGCGCGACTCCGCGGCTTGCTTCAATCGTGCATAGGCGGAATGGGCGGCAGCGTGCGCCGATTGCGCGCGGACCAAGTCTCCTGCTGCGCGCCGGATTTCCTCTTGGGAGCGACGCACGGCGGCATCCGCGCCCGCCAGTTCCGCGGCCAGCTCGGGGATTTCCAAGACGGCGAGGGTCTGACCAGCCTTTACGTGGTCCCCAACATCGACGTAAATCACCTTGATGTAACCGGCCACCTTGGCGTGAATACTGACATCCTGAAACGGCTTAAACTCCCCGGCGATAGTCAGGGTGGTCCCCACGTCGCGGCGCTCGACGCGGGCGACCGCGGCGACGCTATCAGAGGAAGTGGCCAGCGAATGATCGTGATCGTCGGCTTCCGTCGGCGCACGGCCAATCCAGCGCCACACCAAGATGACCGTGGCCAGCAGAACGGTAACAACAATCGATAGACTTTTTCGAGTCATAACCTCTATCCATGGCAGGATGCGGGAACCGACGACTTCGGTTTCGCGGGAGGCCCGACACCTGCTGAGTTATCTAATGGCCTGACCAATGGTGACACGGCGACGGTTTCATCCCGCCGTGGAAACTCTACTGTTTAGCGAGAGCGAAATACAGCTAGAGAGCGGGCGGCGGCCGAAACCGCAGGCTTGAGCCGAAAAACTGTTGCGCAGGGGAGACTATTTGCGGAGAGAGAGCGAAGTTTTGAGAGGAAAGCTCCGGAAAGGATAAGAAGGGTTCGACGGGAGCAATCGCAGGTGTTGAAAGCTTGTCTTTCCCATCCGCAGTGGAGAAATGCTGCAGTTCACCAGTACCTACCGTGGCGCGATTACTCTCCGGATGGCAAAAATTTAAGCCAGCGGTTGAACCTGGCGCAGCCATGTAAGGGTTATAGAGGAGAAAAAGGGCCAGGCAAAGACAAATCCAGCCGTGCCATGGCGGCACTGCAGAGAGTGCGGAAGTTTGACTAGCCAGATGCATATCGACCCAGTTACGACGATAGTAGGACTATGCGGTGCGGTCAAGAGGATGCCTGGAGATGCCTGGAAACTCTGGAAACTGTTGCGGAATTCCGGAAGGGGAGATGGGGACCGGAGCCAGGGGTGCACCGGTCCCCGAGGTAGGACTCTAGGTGAAGATCAAGCCTGTTCAGTCTCCTAAGCCGGGGTCACATCCGAATGAAGGCCATGTGAATTCTCGGTGATGACGGAATCGCCAGTGGAAGCCATATCGCGCTGGTCCGGACGGACGGTGAGGCCACGACCGTGGCGCACGTCGAGACCGCGAACCCAGAAAATGATGTCCTCGGCAATGTTGGTGGCATGGTCGGCGATGCGTTCCAGGTGGCGCGTAGCAAGAATGAATTGCATACCCGGGCTCACCAGGGTGGGTTCCTGGGTCATGTGCTGGAGGAGCTGTTCGAAAATGCGATCGCGGTATTGATCGACGACATCGTCACTTTCGAGAACCTGCGTGGCCATCTCCACGTTGCGGAAAATGAGCGCACCGAGGCTCTTGCTAACCATGGCGCGCACTGCGGAAGCCATCGGGGCCAGCTCTTCAGGCACTTGCGCGCCCTGCATTTCGCGGAGGGACACGACGCGCTCGGCGAGATTCACGGCGAGGTCGCCGATGCGCTCGAGATCGTTGGTAATTTTCAGGGCGGCAACGATGAGCCGCATCTCGTCGTCCGAAAACGAACCGCGCCGGAGCAGGCGGATGGCATGTTCGTCGATGACAATTTCCATTTCGTTGATGCGAGGCTCAAGTAGAAACACCTCACCGGGGAGTACCGAAGTGCGAGGATTTTCCAAGCTGACAATGGCATCGAGCGCGCGGTTCATGGCGCCTTCGACGGTGCGCGCCATGGAAACGAGATAATTCACGAGCGTGTCGTAGAGCACGACTTCCGTGAGTCCGGCAGTACTGGCCATTGTTCCCCTTTCGTCAGCGGAAACGAAGAAGTCACACTTCCGCTGGTAAACAAAATTCTGCCTTAGGAATAGTTACAATTTGTTAACAAGAATGTGAAAATGCTAAAAACAAGAGAGGTTAGAGGCGCAAGGGACTTTCTCCATCTCTTTGCCCGCGGGACCACTAGCGCGGAGGACGACCGGCGACACGCTCCAGGTCGAAGATGGGAACCGTGAAATGGAACTCCGAACCCTGGCCCACTTCGCTCTCAACCCAGATGCGGCCACCGTGAGCTTCGACCAGATGTTTGGAGATGGAGAGCCCCAGCCCGGTTCCGCCGACTTCGCGGGAACGCGCGACGTCCACGCGGTAAAAGCGCTCGAAGATTCTAGACTGCTCCGCCTGGGGGATACCAATGCCGGTGTCAGAAACTGTGAAAGTTACTTCCACGCCGTTCGCCGAGGCACTGACCATGATCTGGCCGCCGGCCGGAGTGTATTGCATGGCGTTGTCCAGCAGATTCTGCAGAACTTCGGCCAGACGGCGGCGGTCGGCGGCGATGTCCGGCAGGGGCTGCTGCAGGTTCACGGAGATGCGCAAATCTTTTTCGGCGGCGGGGCGTTGCGTGGTTTCAATGCAGCTCTCAACGAATTGAGAGACACTCAGCCGGCGAATCTCCAGTTCCAGCCGGTCGGCATCCATTTTCGAAAGCTTAAGCAGATCGTCGGTGAGCCGCGCGAGGCGCCGCGAATGCTCCAGAATAATCTCGAGGAAGCGGAGGCGATTTTGCGGGTCGTCGATGGCGCCGCCGAGAAGCGTTTCCGCAAAGCCTTGAATCGCGGTGAGCGGCGTCTTGAATTCGTGGGAAACGTTGGCGACGAAATCCCGGCGGACGCGTTCGAGCTTGCGCAGCTCGGTGATATCGTGCAGAACGATCACGGAGCCGGAAGTATCGGCGGCGCGGACGGATGCGACGGTGACGGCAAAAAAGTGCTGGCGCAGCGTGCCGGTAACGATTTCGGTCTCGACGCGCGGCTCGCCTTTCAAGACAGCGCGAACCGCCTCGATGAGCTCGGTCTGGCGGACAACTTCAACGAGCGCACTGCCAGAATGCGGCGGTACATCCAGGCCGAGGATTTCCGCGAAGCCGGTATTCGCGAAAAGCAGGCGCTCGGAAGCATTCACCACCGCCACACCTTCCACCATGCTGCCAAGAATAGCGGAGGAAAGATTGCGTTCTTCGGTCAACGTTCGAATGGTGCGGTCCAAGCGCGCCGCCGTTTCATTCAAAGATACCGCTAGCGCCTCCAGGCTATCGCCACTGCGGTCCGCTTCAATCGGGCGAAAGTCACCCTCCGCAACACGGAGCGAAAACTTCTCCAATCGCTCCACACGACCGGAGAAAGATTGCGAGATCATCAACGAAACGATTCCCGTGACCAACAGCATGACCAGAGAAGCCAGCCAAAGCCGGCGGCGGAATTCCCAAAGCTCCTGGTCCACGGTTTGCAGCGGCAAGGCAAAACGTAAGACCACGGGCGGCCCACCGGCAACCGATGAGCGCACCGCGTAGTACAAGAGGTTGCTATCAACCGTGACGCTGTGGCGAATGGACTGGCCGTTGCCCTTTAGAAAAGCATCGCGGATTTCTGGACGCCCGGCGTGGTTTTCCATCGTCGAGGGATCAGACTGCGAGTCCCCCAGCACCTGGCCATCGGCGGCGATTACCGTGACACGCATGTTGCCGGCCGTCATTTTCGCCATCCAACTGCGAAGGCCCGTTGAGTTTCTGGGTTCGGACGGAGCGAGCGATGAAGGCTCAGGAGGATTTGCAAGCGCGATGTGTGCAACAGCGGCGAGCTCTTCGAAACCGGCGAGCTCGTAGTCGCTCCTCAGGGACCGCTCGGCGTAGAACTCGACGGGAAGCAGGACCGCGACCAGCACGGCGAAAAAAGCAAAACCGAGCTTCCAGAAAAGATTAAGCCGCACGGGTCTCAAACAAATACCCCGCGCCCCGGACGGTCTTCAAGTACAGAGGGTTCTCAGGATCGGATTCAATTTTTTCGCGCAGGCGACGGACGTAAACGTCCACGCTGCGCGGGGTGACGAATCGATCCGTTCCCCAGACCGCATCCAGCAATTGATCTCGGGAGAAGACGCGGTTTGGGCGCGAAGCAAGGTAGTAGAGCAGCCGGAATTCGAGCGTACTGAGCGGTACGGGTTTCCCGGAATGACTCACGCGATAGGACGCCGGATCAATCGCCAGCTTGCCGATTTCAATGGTGCGCGGCGCGTCGGCGGGCGGCTCGGCACGGCGCAGCAGCGCCTTGACGCGCGCGAGCAATTCGCGCGGGCTGAAGGGCTTGGTCACATAATCGTCGGCGCCCATCTCTAGCCCCACAACGCGATCGGCTTCCTCGCCGCGGGCCGTGAGCATGAGAATAGGCAAACGATTTAGCGAATCATCCCGGCGAATCTCCCGGCAGATTTCCAAGCCGGAAAGCTTCGGGAGCATGAGGTCGAGAAGCAGCAGATCGGGTGGCGTCTTTTTCAGCGTGCTTAGGCCCGTGCTGCCGTCTTGCGCAGAACTGACCTGAAAGCCTTCGTTCGCGAGATTGTAGCGGACGAGTTCGACGATGTCGCGGTCGTCTTCGATAATGAGGACGCGTTTCATTCGGGTTGATCGCATCGCACGCCGGCTTGTCGGCAGTGTACCGTATAGCGGTGGGTTGCGATAGGCATTGGGGAGTTTGTGATCACCTGAGCTTTGACGCACCACGACTGATTGTCGCAGGAGCGCCCTTGGCTTGGGTCACGCTGCGTTTACATCTATGTGAATGTAGTGTTAAAGACGAACAAGCCTAATCGTTGCTTGAAGTTGTAAAGGCGAGCGCCATGAGCGCTTTTTGCTCCATCTCGTGCGCTTTGGCTGAGCCAGTTGCAGGGCTGGCACTGGCGGAACGCTTGACCGAGCGGAAGTTGAGCCCCCTGGCTCTAGCCAGGCGTTCGAATCGCGGCAAAACATAACCTGCCGCGCCCATGTTTCCAGGCTCTTCTTGAACCCACACAATCTCGCGCGCGTTAGGATGCTCGTCGATGGCGGCGGCAATTTCGGTACGCGGCAAAGGGTAGAGCTGGTCGAGAAAGAAAATGGCGGTATTGGCGTCTTTACGACGTCGCCGTTCGTTGCGCAACTCGTGGCCGACTTTTCCGCTGGCGACCAGGATGCGGCGGGCGTCCTGCACTTCGCGGTCGGGAACCAGGGGCAGGAAGCGCGGCTTCGTGAATTCCTCAATGGTAGAGCTGGCGTCCGGATGACGCAACATGCTCTTGGGAGTGAAGACGATGAGCGGCTTGCGCCACAGGCGGCGTACCTGGCGGCGCAGCATGTGGAAGTACTGCGCGGCGGTCGAGGGCTGGCAGATTTGCATGTTGTCTTCAGCAGCGAGTTGCATAAAGCGCTCCAGGCGCGCGCTGGAATGCTCCGGTCCCTGGCCCTCGTAGCCGTGCGGCAGGAGCATCACGATTCCGGCCGGCAAATTCCACTTATCTTCACCTGCGCTGATGAATTGGTCGATGATCACCTGCGCGCCGTTGGCAAAGTCCCCGAACTGCGCTTCCCACAAAACGAGCGCCTCGGGATAGTCGCGGCTGAACCCGTATTCGAAGCCGAGGCAGCCGGCCTCGGAAAGAGAAGAGTTGTGAATCTCGCAGAAAGCCTGTTGCTTGGAGAGATGCGCGAGGGTGAGGTAGTTGTGTTCCGTTTTCGTGTCAATGAGCACGGAGTGGCGCTGGCTGAAGGTGCCGCGCTCGGTATCCTGCCCGGTGAGGCGCACCGGATTGCCTTCGAGAAGTAGGGAGCCGAAAGCCAGCATTTCGGCAAAACCATAATCGACTGCTCGCTTGCCATGCCCCATTTCCGCGCGCTGCTCGAGAAGCTTCGCGATTTTCGGATGGAGGTGAAATCCCTCCGGCACGCGAACGAGGCCGTCGGTGATTTCCACGAGTTTTTCTTGCGCGAGGCCGGTATCAACCTCATAGTCAGGTTTGTAGCGACCGTGCTGATAGGGCGCCCAGTATTCCGGCAGCTTTCGCAGATGCGGGATTTTTTTCAGTGTGCGGGCCTGGGCCTGTTCTTCTTCGTATTCCTGCCGGACTCCCTCAACTATTAGGGACGAGTCGATTCCAGTGTGCTCGGCGTAAAGTTTCCAGAGCGGAGCATGATTCTTGATGCGCTCGTAGAGCAGCGGCTGGGTGATTGTCGGATCGTCCACTTCGCTGTGGCCGTGGCGGCGGTAACCGATGATGTCCACGACCACGTCGCTGCCGAAGGTGGCGCGATACTCCGCGGCAAGTTTTCCGATGCGCACGACGGCGTCGGGGTCTTCGGCGTTGACGTGGAAGATGGGGACGGACTGGCGCTTGGCGATATCGGAGGCGAAGCGTGAAGAATGCTCCTGCGCGGGCTTGGTCGTAAAGCCGATCAGGTTGTTCACGATAATGTGAATGGTGCCGCCGACGGTGTAAGCCTTCAGTTCCGCGAGATTGAGCGTTTCCGCCCAGATGCCCTGCCCCGCGAAAGCCGCGTCGCCATGCATCACGATGGGGACGACTTTGTTCTGGGTTTTCCGCGAACGGTCCACGTAGGGGCCGCGCAAACCGTAGCGCGTTTGCTTGGCGCGCACGCGGCCGACGGCCACCGGATCCACCGCCTCCAGATGGCTCGGATTCGAAACAAGATGGATGCCGATTTCTTTGCCACTGCTCGTGACGTAGGTGCCTGTCGCGCCTACGTGATATTTCACGTCGCCAGCGCCGAGAACGCTGCGGGGATCGACGTCTTCAAAGCCAGCGACCACCTCATGCGGCGCCTTGCACGCCGCATGGACCATTACGTTCAGGCGGCCGCGGTGACTCATGGCCATGATGGATTCGAGCGCGCCGTGCTCGCCCGCGGTGTCCAGGATGGAATCAAGCAGTGGAATCAACGCGGTAACGCCTTCGAGCGAGAAGCGCTTGGTGCCCAGATAACGCGCTTGCAAGACTTGCTCGAACAGATCGGCGCGAATCAGGCGCTCCAGGATTTTTTGCTGATCGACTTCGCCCGACGGACTTTCCAGTCTCTCGGCGATCCACCGGCGGCGCTCCGGCTCAGGCAGGTGCATGAAATCAGCGCCCACCGTCCCGCAGTAGAGACGGCGAGCTTCTTCGGCTGCTCCGCCGGTCAGTTCGGCTAGGTCAGCTTGTTTCAGCGGCGCAAACAATCCCAGGGGATCGAGAGTCGCCTCCAGGTAGCCCCAGCGGCGGAAGGCGTCGAAAATGTGTTCGCGGTCTTCGTGGACGGCTGCTTTCGCGGGGCCGCCTGCCACGGGTTTCTTGGCCGCCTTCGGCGTTTTTGCGGGGCGCTCTTCTTCCAATGTTGTGCGGTGGGCCATAAATCTTGCTCTATGAATCTTCTATTTTGCCACAGAAGCTCTCGGGTTGCTTGGCAGCGAGCAGCGCGGTTTTCTCACGTGTTTGTTTAGATGCGCACTAAGGAGCGCAGATCTAGATAGAATCTCCCACCGTCGGGGCGCAGCCCACTACGCCCCTACAAGGAGTGCACCAGGGATTCCAGGCGGCGGGCGATTTCGTCCGGAGACGTGCCGGGTCGGAAGGTGACCGGCGCGCCGATATGGACGGCGATTTCTCCGAGGTGGGCGAGGCGGCGGTGTTCGCGCTTCATTTGCCAGACCCCGTCGAGGCGCATCGGAACGATGGGGATGCCAAGATTTTCGGCAAGGAGCCCGATGCCGGTCTGAAAAGGAGCCAAGCGGCCATCCTCAGAGTTGTTGACCTCGCCTTCTGGAAAAACGAGCACGCTATATCCGCGATCAACAGATTCGCCGGCGAAACGGAAGCTTTCCCGGAAACCGGAAAATTGCGGGAGCGGGAACACGTTGAAGAGCGAGGTGACGAGCCAGTAGCCGAGTTGATAGGCCCAGGGCCGGGCAAAGAACCAATCGCGCGGCGGATTACGCATCTCTTGCAAGGTCTCGCCGCCCATGGCGGTGGCGAGGCGATGGCGGTATCGCGGCGGCAGCGCCGCGAGAATCAGGCCGACGTCGGCGCGGCGCGTGATGTGGTTCGAAACAATCAGGACCGGCCCACGCAAGCTACGAAGATTTTTGCGCCCCACAATGCGCGGGTGGCCGAGGATCTGCGTGGCAGGCCAGACCAGAGCGTAGTAGACCGCAAGCCGCAGCCAGCGAACGGGTTCGCGCTGCGTCCAGCGTGGATAGCTATACTCCGTGCGGCGCGCGACGGGCTGTTCTAGGACGCGCGCGACGTCGGCAACGGTCTTGGCATTGGCAAAAGCGGTTTCGTTGAGTTCCACGTGAAACTTTTCTTCCAGGGCGTTCAGCAGTTCGACGCGGTCGAGGGAGGACAGATTCAGTCCCCTTTCGAGGTGATTGTCGACTCGCGAGCCTTCGCCGCGCGATTTGCCAAGGCCCTCCAGCAGCTGATCAAGCGTGCCACGTGGCGAGGGGAGCAGACTGAAGTCCGCCCCCACACTCTCGAGGGCACCAGCTTGCCGTCCGTCGAGAATTTGCGCCGTGCGGGCGGCGATCACGGAAAGGCGGGGTTTGCCGGTGGGGGTGCGCGGAAAATCCAACTCGGGCCAGACGATCCAGGTTCGAATGCTTTGGTATTCGGCAAGAAAGGAGTTGGCCTTCTCGATTGCCGCGACAGCGGCGGTTCTATCAGAGTCATTCATTGAAAGGACGGCGCAAGGTTCCGCGTTGCAGCTATGTTCGAGCGGAATAACCACGCAATCGCTGACGCCGGGTTGTTTGCGCAGGGCCGCTTCCAGGTCCTCGGGATAGACATTGAGGCCGGCGGGGGTGACGATCACATTTTTCTTGCGCCCGCGGAAGCGCAAATTGCCTTCGGCGTCGAGTTCGCCGAGATCGCCCGTATTCAGCCAGCCTTGTTGAGCCGCAGTCCGAACAGCTCCATTTTCCCAATAGCCGCTCGAAACATTTTCGCCGCGCACGAGGATTTCCCCGTCTTCCGCGAGCCTGAATTCACGACCCGGCAGAATCTTGCCGACCGAGCCTTCGGTCGCGCGGAACGGGTGATTCAAGCTAATTAGAGAGGCGGTTTCCGTCATGCCGTAGCCCTGAACGACGGCATAACCCATGCGCTTGAAAAAGTCCTCGGTTTCCTCCGATAACGCCGCTCCGCCGGAAATAAACGCCCAAAATTTCCAGCCAAAACGGCGGTGGATCCGGCGAAACATCCAGACGCGCTTGAGAAATTTTCTGCCTTTTGCTTTTTCAAGGGTGCGCTTCAGCCATGGAAATTTGCCCTGGCCTTCGAGTTTCCTCTCGATTCCCGCATGAAGAAGATCGAGCATACGCGGCACGGCGATGAGCGCGGTGGCCCGCTCGTGTTGGATGGTGCATAGGATATCGGCAGGATTGCTCGATGGTTCGAAAACGACCGCGGCTCCCAGAAGCGGGGGAACAAACAGCGCCATGAATTGTCCAAAAACGTGGCTCAAGGGGACGAGCGTGACAAAGCGCAAGGGGTGGAGCCATCGCTCGTATTTGCGATACGCATCGATCCCGCGCTCCAGCGGCTCAAGATTCGCAAGAAAGTTGCCGTGCGTGAGAACCACTCCGCGCGGCTCCGCCGTCGTCCCCGAAGTGTAAAGAATTTCGGCAACGGTGCTGCGTGTCGATTCATGTCCTGGATGCACTCCCGCATCTGGGCCCGTCAGGGGGCTGGCCACTACATCCTTCAGATCGTTGATGATCATCGAACGTGGAGCGCCGGGCAGCTCCGGCTGCTGGCAGTCGCGTAAGATCAGTTTCACTCCGGCATCCTTGATCGTGCGCTGCACGAAATCGGGCGTCGCGGCAGCATCTAGGGGGACAACGACCGCGCCACGCAATAGGATTCCCCAATAAGCGGCAACCCACTCGGCGGAGTTGGGACCCCACAGAAGGACGCGGTCACCTGGAACGATTTCGCGCCCGGCGAGCGCATGACTGCAAAAAAGGACGCGGGTGTAAAGCTCCACATAAGTCAGTTTTTCCCGACGATAGCCGCGTCTTTGGACGATGGCCACGTCGCCACCGAAGCGGAGGAATTCTGCCAAAAGGCTCAGAAGATTCTTTCGGGGCATAAGTGCCGTAGTTTCATGGCCTCGGATACGGCTCGATTCTACCCCCGAAGCGCTAGCGAAGCCCTTCGAACCATCCGGACCATGCGTTGGCGCAGGAAAGTGCATTCCATACCAAAGTGCACTTGCCGTGCCATGAAGGAACAGGTCCTTGCTTCTCCAGTAAAAGCAGTCCAGCACATTTCACGGGTTCTCGGTTACAATGGTGGCTGGTGGTCTCTGCTCGACGAGCAGATCCTGGGGGGCTGGGTACAGTCCTATCCATTTCTGGAGATAAGCAGGGAAGATGCCGGTACCGATTTCGCAAATGTGGACGGTGGCAACGTACGTCCTTAAACAAAAGCTGCAGGGGCGTAAGCGTTACCCGTTCGTGCTGATGCTGGAACCGCTCTTCCGCTGCAATCTGGCATGCGCGGGCTGCGGCAAAATCCAATATCCCGCGCACATTCTGAAAACGGACTTGAGCCCGGAAGAATGCTTCAAGGCCGTGGATGAGTGCGGCACGCCAATGGTTTCGATCCCCGGAGGCGAGCCGCTCATGCACCCGGAGATCGACAAGATCGTCGAGGGTCTAGTCACGCGGAAGAAGTACATCTATCTCTGCACCAATGCCCTCCTGCTGAAGGAAAAGCTGCATCTCTTTAAGCCCAGCAAATACCTGACGTTTTCCGTGCACGTGGACGGGCAGAAAGAGCACCACGATTTTTCCGTTTGCCGTGAGGGTGGCTACGAACTGGCCATCGAGGGCATCCGCGAAGCCGTGAAGCAGGGATTTCGCGTCACCACGAACACAACGTTGTTCGACGGCGCCGATCCGAAGAGCGTCCGCGCGTTTTTCGATGAAATGATGGAGCTGGGCGTCGAAGGCATGATGCTTTCGCCCGGCTATTCTTACGATAAAGCGCCCGACCAGAAGCACTTCCTGGGGCGGGCCCGCACGCGACGCTTGTTCCGCGCCATTTTGTCCAATCGCAAAAAGAGCTGGCGATTCAACCAATCCAAGCTGTTCCTCGAGTTTCTGATGGGCAAGCGTACGTATGCTTGTACGCCCTGGGGAATGCCAACCTATAACGTCTTCGGCTGGCAAAAACCCTGCTACCTTCTGCAGGACGGTTACGTGGACACGTTCCAGGAACTGCTCGACTCCACGGAGTGGCAGAACTACGGGACGGAATCCGGCAATCCCAAATGCGCGAATTGCATGGTACACAGCGGTTACGAGGCCTCGGCCGTGGATCATACCTTCAGTGGCCTGCGCGGGCTTTGGGCAACCGTAAAGGCTGAGTTGTCCACCAAATACAAAGATTCAGATGCGCTCTCCATGCTGAACGAACCGGCGAAGCCGGTGCACTCTTACAACCCGCTTGTCCAGATTCAGTCGGATAAGGGCCAACTCGAGGAGACGCGCGCGTGACCGGTCCGCGCCACGCCGACCGGCCCAGCCATGTCGCTCGTTTTACGAGCGCTAGTAGATCGGAAAATTCTGCGCTGAACCCCGATGCTCTGGAAGTCGCGCCTGGCACCATCCATGAAAGCGTGCAAGGTTGGGTTCCCACGCTAGCCACGGAAGAAGAATTGCGCGTCGCTCTAGAGAAAGCCTTCGACTATCGTGGTGATGTGACGCTGACTCTCAAAGATAATTCAAAAATCGAAGGTTATTTGTTCGACCGGATGACCGGTTCGTCCCTTACCAGCAGTTTTGTGAGGATTCTGCCCAAAGATTCCACCCAAAAATTGAAGATTGCCTACGCCGATATAGCGGCACTAGCCTTCACCGGCCGGGACACCGCTGCCGGAAAGAGTTGGGAAGCTTGGGTCGGCAAGTATTGGGAAAACAAGGCCGCGGGCCAAGGGGATTTGAGTCTTGAGCCGGAATCCCTGGAGGAAGCTCCCTCCACCCCTATCACCCCTTAGACTCTAGATAACCACTGTATTTTAAGATAGTTACGCAGCTTACCGGACCGTCGATCCCCCCATCGGAGCCATGGACAGGCAGGCGTTTTTGTGGTATTCTGGTTCTAGCGTTTGTTGCTTTTGTGATACGTTTTGGCTCGTTCGAGGCTCTGCAAGGCCGCCTCTAGCGCCCAGGCAACGCGCCAAAAGCTACAACGCAATTCCAATATCGTCAATTCCGGCATGGCCGGGGTTGCGCGTGCGAGGCTGGCAAGTGAAGGAACAGGGAACCGTGAAGTGGTTTAATGCTTCGAAGGGCTTTGGATTCATCCAACGCCAAACAGGAGAAGATGTTTTCGTGCACTTCTCCGCTATAACGATGGACGGGTACAAAACCCTCAACGAAGGCCAGGCAGTTGAGTTTGAAGTAAAGAAGGGCCCCAAGGGTCTTCAGGCTGAGAACGTTACAGGCATCTAGCCTTTGCCAGGAGAGCTTCCGACCGGTTCGGGGGCTTCTTCTCCAAGAGATTCGCGTCGAGATTATGAGCGAGAGCGGTCAAGGAGGACGTTGTGCAAGTAATGCAGGAAGGTCAGACCATCAAGCATGAAATGTACGGCCTGGGTATCGTGACTGCTTCCGACCAGGAACGCACCGCCGTTGATTTTGACGATCATGGCGCGAAACTGTTCGTAACGAGCATCATGACCGCTGAATTGATCGGCGAAGCACCCGCTACTCCGCCGAAGACCAAGCGCCGCCGCAAGGCCTCCACGGCAGCCAAGGCCGCCAAAAAAGCCGCAGCAGCAACCGCCGCAGCCAGCCGAGCGTAATCTCCGCAATTAAGATAGCAACCCTTGCGCCTAACCGGCGCAGGGGTGTCTCTGCTGGCATTTCTAAGAGTGACTCCACCGCTTGTGATAGGCTTTGAATTATGAAGCGTCTTCCCCTCCTTCTTGGAATCATTCTGTCGGTCTTGGGCGTGATTGGGCTGGTCCACCCAACTTTCACCTATCACCGGCAAGAAGAAGTAGCGCAACTCGGTCCCATCAAAGCAACCGTGGATGAACAGAAAACCGCGCAGGTCCCGCCCCCCGTATCGATAATTCTTCTGACTGTCGGAATAGTATTAGTTGTACTCGGATCGCGTACGAAATAGTAACCCTCGGCGCCCACGGTTTCTGCCTGGTACCCTATCAGGTATTTGGCACAAACTTTAGTACTTACCGCTACGACGCGTCTGGTACCAATCGCATTGACATCACCTAAACGCAAGACTAAACAGATGACTAGAGGATCGGGGGGAACGCGCTTCAAAACGGAGAGAGCAATGAAAAAAGGTGCGGCGAACTACGTCTTGGGGCTCAGTGTGGTCTTAGGGAGTCTGCTGATGATTTCTCTACCACTGCAAGCGCAGAACACCACGGGAGTTACTGACAACGAAATTCTTATCGGCTCGTGTTCTGCTCTGGAAGGACCCTCACATTTTTTGGGGACTGAAACCGTCGCGGGCGCAAAGGCTTACTTCGCCATGATCAATGATGCCGGCGGCGTCGATGGGCGCAGATTGCGACTTATCGCCTACGACGACAGCTACGATCCGGCGAAGACCGAAGCGTGCTTCAACCGCCTGATGGAGCAAAAAGTTTTTGCGCTCGGTTTTTTCGTGGGCACGCCCACGGCGATGAAGTACGTTCCCATGGCGGAGAGGGACAAGATTCCGCTGGTGGGGCTTTTCACCGGAGCGCAGACGCTGTACGCGCCCATGCGGCACTGGGTCGTGAACGTCCGGGCCTCCTATTTCGACGAAACGCGCGAACAAATCGACGGCATGTGGGGAACGCTGGCGTACAAGAAAATCGGCGTGATTTATCCTGAGGACGCCTTTGGCGCGGCGGTGCTCGAGGGCGTAAAATCTGCCCTGAAAGCCCATGGTGCCGAGCCCGTCGCGGTCGGATCCTATCAGCGGCAGACCGCTCAAGTGGGCGGGGCGATCGACACCGTGAAAGCAGCTAATCCGGATGCAGTCGTGGTGGTGGGGCCTTCCAATACCGTGGCGCCTATCCTCAAGCAATCGCACGCCGCGGGTTGGAAGCCACTGTTCCTGACCGTCTCGTTCGTCGGCACGGACGAATTGATCCTTGAAGGGGGCACCGACGCCGAAGGCGTGGTGATCACCCAGGTAGTGCCGCCCTATTATTTGACGGATTTTAAGACCGTCGCCCTCTATCGCCGCACGCTGACGAAATATTTCCCCACCGCCCAACCGAACTTCGTAAGCCTGGAAGGTTTCGTCGACGCGTTGGTCTTGGTGGAAGGGCTCAGACGCGCCGGAAAAGACTTAACCCGCGAAGGGTTGATCCGTGGCATCGAATCCATCCACGATCTTGACGCGGGCCTCGGACCGCAGCTCAAATTTGATTATTCCGCGAAAGATCACAAAGGCTTTGACCATGTGCTCCCCACGGTGATTCGTGGCGGCCGCGCCGTCCCCTTTACGGATTGGTCCACCGCCGCGCCGAAATAATTCAAGATATGAAGTGAACTGACTTGCTGCAAGTGGTAAAGGCGAGAGAAGCCAGAGTCACTGGACAGGGTTGCTGTGCTACTTCCCAGCGGATTCGGCCTGGTCGAAGGCGTGATACGAAGAGCGTACCAGCGGACCAGCCTCGACATGCTTGAAGCCCATGGCTTCGCCCAGCACTTTGTATTCGGCGAATTCGTCGGGATGAACGTAGCGAACGATGGGCAGATGCTCGCGAGTTGGCTGTAGGTACTGCCCCAGCGTGAGGATGTTCGTGCCTTGCGCGGCGAGGTCGTGCATTGTCTCAAGAACTTCTTCCTTTTCTTCTCCCAGGCCAAGCATCAAGCCGGTCTTCGTCGGAACTTCAGGATGCGCCGCTTTCGAGCGCTGCAACAGTTCGAGGGACCGCTCATACACCGCGCCCTTGCGCACCTGCCTGTAAAGCCGCGGGACAGTTTCCGTATTGTGGTTGAGAATGTCTGGCCGCGCGGCAAGAACGACATCCAGCGCGTTCCAATCTCCGCGAAAATCGGGTATGAGCACTTCGACTTTGCAGCCGGGAACGCGCCGGCGTATCTCCTCGATGGCGCGAGCAAAGATGTGCGCGCCGCCGTCGGGTTGGTCGTCCCGGTTCACGGAAGTCACCACCGCGTAGCGCAAGCCCATCTTGGCCACGGCTTCCGCCACGCGAAACGGCTCGTCCTCATCCGGCGGACCAACCGGCTTACCTGAAGGCACGGCGCAGAATCCGCAAGCGCGTGTGCAAATGTCTCCGAGAATCATGAACGTCGCTGTGCCATGCTCCCAGCACTCGCCCATGTTGGGGCAGCGTGCACTCTCGCAGACCGTATGCAGGTCGAGCGTGCGCATAATGCGCTTCAGGTCCTGGTAGCGTTCGCCGCCGAAAAACTTGACGCGCAGCCAATCCGGCCGCGGATGCGCGTGCGGCGCAGGCACCGGCATCGCCGGCAAATTCGAGATGATGTTAAAAGGTGTGGCCATTGGAATCGCGGGAACCAGCTATTTTACGCGCATCCTCGCTCCCATACAAACGGTGCCACTCGGAGAGCACGAATGGGACGACCCGGAGTTTTTGAAGGCTTTTAAATCAAAAGGCGTCGCTATCCGGGTAACCGAGGGCGAAACAAAAACCGCGGAGCTCACCGTCATTCGAATAAAGAACGAGCAAGAAACAAGACCGTAGGGAACTTGGTGCTTGATTTATAGCGGCTGGCGCGAAGAGCGAATGAAATCGCGCAGCACGGTAACGTTAGGGCCGTAAGCGCCGATGCGCCCTGCATCCACAGGCAGTCCGAGACGCTCGGCGAGATCGAGGTCCACGCCCGCGTCGTCCAGCTCCGACAAACTGAATCCTTGCGCGGGCAGCACACGATTTATTCCCGTCGGATAGACGGGCCGCGGCGGGCGGTGACGCCGCCAAGGGCGCCGCGCCAGCTCGTAATACTGTTCCCAATCGCGTTTGTGCCAAGTCGTCATTCTTTGCATCGCCACCCTGGCCATGCCAGGGTCAATCTATCTGTTAATACGTTTCTCTCACCATTTTGGATGCACGCGCGGCCGATAAGGTTCACTAGCTTCCTGCGGCGGCGGCCTTCTCCAGCGGCAATGGTCTCCGGCCTATTCATATACTCCATAAACCGGCCGACAACCCATTTTCCTCGCCTGTTGTTTCAAACACGTTACGGGCCGAATTGTTTCGCGAAACAGGCCCGGGGAAGTGGAGCGGGGAACATCTTCAATCTGGCCACAATGCCTTGGTGTTCCAGCCGGCGATCGATCAAGCCGGTCCGTCGCCGGGCATACGAATGCCAATCATCGATACTGACCAGATTAGCCAGCGCGACGTCCGGCTCGCGAACTCTTGTCCGCACGGCAATCTTCGCTCATCGCTCGTCCAATACGATTGGACGAACTGAACCGCCAAACGTGAGTGCAGCAATGTTCGATGATTGGCGCAGACGTCCCGCTGAAGATTCCCAGAGAGGACGGAAGCGCCCCGAGCACAGCCGGGGCCCTCCGCTTTCAAATTCGAACTGCCCGCTTACCAGCGATTGCCACGGTCGCCGCGATCTCCGCCGCGCCCGCCACCGCCGCCATGACCGCCA